>OLOW01001530.1_pt1 | contig 16130 bp, 7 predicted proteins | sample 1672801 | NCBI WGS metagenome assembly OLOW01 (sample SAMEA3136725, study PRJEB25190) | human gut metagenome | biome: human gut; feature: human-associated habitat; material: faeces | place: Austria | collected 2013 | reverse complement strand
GGAACCGACCAATACCGGTCGGTTCCGCCTTTCGCTATATCTATATGTCGTGGGATTGCGAGGTTGTGGATTAATCGCGGGGGAGGGTTTCGCAGTCGTCTTTTGACGTTACTTGATCTTCTCCGAAAGCGTGGTTTCCAGATCCTTCAACGAACCGCTGAGATCGGCCTCCTTCGCGGCCTTTTGCAAATCGGACTGATCCAGGGTCGGCGAATCGATGTCGGACATCTTCGCATGAAGATCCTGAAGCTTTTCGTAATCGGCGGACCCATACTCGATATCGTTGAGATTCAGATCGGCCATCTGATCCACAATGTCCTTCTTCTTGCTGACGCTTTCCTGCATATCCGCGCCATACTCGGCATAGGACTTGATGGGAACCTTGGCCAGATCGCCGGCGTCGGCGGCACAGCTTTCGAGCGCCTTGGAAAGATCGCGATAGTACGAAGACATGTCGGCGGAGTCGAATTTCGGCAGCTTCGTGCAGGTATGCGTCATCTTCATGAGCGCGGGCATGGTCTGGGCCAGATCGTTCATGTGCCTCTCGTATTTCGCACGGTCCTGCTCGAACGTCTCGTACTTCTCCTTGACGTCCTTGTCTTTCTTCACGGCCTTCATGGCAGCCAGCTTGTCGCTGTCCTGCTTGAAGGTCTTCAACTTCTTCTTGCCCTCGTCATAAGCGGAGGATGAATCGTTGTCCGTTGCGCTCGACGCCGAGCTGAATTCCTCATTGATGGCTGTATAGCTGCTTTCCAACGCCTGCGTTTGGACCAGCGCTTCCTCGTAATCGGAACGGCTGACGCGATTCGTAAGGAAGAACACCGCTGCCAGCGCGATGACGACGACTGCGGCCACCGCGCCGATGATAATGGCGACCGGCGGCTTATTTTTGGCCGCGGCGCCGGCTTGCTGGGAAGGAAAGTTGCCGGGCATTGGCGGTTGCGGCTGTCCGTATTGAGGCCCGCCCGGCTGTGGCTGACTGTAGTTTGGCGCCTGCGGCTGCGGAGGCTGGTTATACTGCGGTTGCCCATTCTGCGGTTGACCATACGGAGGAGTGTTCGCCGTGAGAAAAGTCCTTCTTAGCCTTTTTCCTTTTTTTGAATGTCGAATCCGTGAACACGGAGGGAAACATCGACGTGTCCGTCTCTTTTGACGAGTTACAGCATAATATTTTGAGATGGAATATGCGAGCATCGTATTGCAGAATGAGTATCGTCAGACGGCATGGACGTCACCTTCCTACAATGGGAATATGAGTTTTCTACCTTACCCGCCGCCGCCCGAACCAGGGTGGTATGACGATGACGTCACGGTGATGGCGCAACCCACAGCCGAACCCGTCGACAATGCCGCCGATTCCTTGGAAACACGCGAACGGCTCGCCGCACAGAACGAATCGGACGACCACGATATGCAGGATGTTTCCGTTGCGAAGGGCGACGCTGCCGTTTCGGACGAGGACGATATCGACTGGGACGGCACCGTGCTTTCCGAAGCCTTCACCATGAAGCAGCCGAAGCACACGTACGTGCTGGACAACGAGCAGACCGGACAGCAGGTGATCGTGGATATGGGCGTGCTCCTTGGCCGCAAGCCTTCGGCCGAAGTGCCCGCCGGCGCCAAATCGGTCAAGCTGGAGGATCCGACGCGCACAATCTCACGCAACCATGCGGCGATCAGCTTCGACCAGGATGGCACGCTGTGGATAGAGGATTACGGTTCGCTCAACGGCACGTACATCATCCAAGACGATGTCGAAACCAAAGTGGAACACAAGCCGATGCAGCTGGAGGCGCCATGCACGGTGCGTATCGGCGACCAGTTCTTCCAATTCCGCAAACAGTGAGGGCGTTTGTCAGTGAAGACACGATTACGCTGACGGACTGCGTTGACGATTTGTGTTGACAGCGTCGGCGCGGACGGTTAGCGGTAAGACGATAAGGGGTTGTCACGGAGATTCCCGCGACAACCCCTTATGTTTCAAATGGTCTGATAATCGGCGTTAGCTCACTGCTGGCGCAGACGAATGGCCGCGTTGATGGCCGAATCGTTCAACTGGCCAAGCCAGGCAAGCAATTCCGGATAGATGTACGGATTGCGCGCAAGACACGGACGAAGCTCCGGCGCTTCGCTGGCGATACGGGCCATCAGCATCTGATCGGTGGTGGTCATGGCCAATTCCGCGGTGAACCCCGCGTCTGCCGGCGATTCCTGGGCCGCGGCATACTGCTGTTCGGCATACTGCTGTTCGGCATACTGCTGTTCGGCATACTGCTGTTCCGGTTCGTTCTGCGGCTGGCTCGATGAATAATCGGCCACTTCGGACAAATCGGCGGGATTCATGTATGGGTCGACATACTCGGTCGAAGCCTCGTTGGATGCCGCATAGGCAGCGTCCTGACCGTATTGCTGGTTCACCGGCTGTTCCGGCTGATACTGCTGCTCCTGCTGGAACTGTTCCGCCACTGCCGGCTGATACTGCTGCTCCGGCTGGACCTGTTCGGCAACCGGTTCGGCCATTGGCTGGGCCGTCGGCTCGGCAATCGGCTGCGGCTGCACGCCATTTTGCGGAACCGGCCAGCCCATCGCCACCAGCTGCTGGCGGGCGCGCTCATCGCCGAATTCGGCGACCCAACGCTTCAGACCCGGGTACGCTCGCGGATTGGCAACGACATTCGCACCGAATTCCGGATTCTCGTACGCGATTTTCGCCAGGAACACGGGATCGGCGTTCGGATCCTGCACGGCCGCCACCGCGGCATCGAAATCGACCATCATGATCTCCTTGTCTCGTGGTCTGTAACCATCTTATTGAATGACTCGTAACGTTTGCAACGTACCGTCCAGCACATCGTCGATATCCTCGTCATCGCCGATCTTGCTGACGTTCCAATCCTCGTCGCACGGCATATCGGAACGCATGTCCACCACGATGACGGTGATGTTGTCGCGGCCGCCGGCGTTCAGCGCGGCATGTACCAGCATGTCCGCGGCCATCTGCGGGTCGGCGTACGCCGCCGCGATCTCGGCAAGCTGCTCACGGCCGATCTGCGCATGCAGCCCATCGGAACAGATGATGAACCGTCCGTCCGCACGCGCGGCGTACCAGTCAGGCTGGATGCCGGCAGGCGCGCCGACACATTGCGTGATGATGTTGCGCGGAATGCAACGGCTCGCCTCATCGGGCAGCATCTGCCCCGAATCGATGGCGTTCTGCCGTTCCGAATGGTCGCGGGTGATGCACGTCAGCGAATCCGCCAGCCACGCGCCATTGCCGTCGGCGCGCATATGGTACGTGCGGGAATCGCCCACATTGACGATGTAACACCGTTCGTCGGAACATATCGCGTCATCGCCGACACGCGTCGGCAGCAGCACGCCGCTGATGGTAGTGCCCGCAACGCCGCCGAGCTGCTCACCCAGACGGAGCACCTCCTGCTGGGCAAGGATCAGCGTTTCGTCAATCGCGTCAAGATCGCGCGTCGGCAGTTCGGCCAAACGCGCGAACCGTTCCGCAACATCGGAACTGGCCTGCTTGCCGCCCTTGCCGCCACCCATGCCGTCGCACACCACATACACGCCGTTGCCTGTGCAGGCGCTGTCCTGGTTGTCTTTCCTACGCAAGCCGATATTGCTGTTCAGACCGACCTCAATATGTTTGACGTTCATGAGTCCCGCCCTTTCACACCGATTTTCCGCAAGCGGATTTTCCGGAAGTGGAACACGTCCGCAAGCGATAGTTTCGCCCGCCACCTGCGGAACGTCGGCAGCGAGCCGAGCATGAACTTTCGTTCTTCGGCGATGTCATGCCAGTAGCGTTCCGCATGCTCCTGCGTGACATCGCCTCCGGAGAAGGCCGCGTAATCAGCCTCCCTGCCCAGCTCGAGCAGTGTATTGGCATCGAAGCCCATCTGTTCGGCGATGGCCTGCGCCTGCTCGTTTCTGGTGCCTTGGACGTCAAGGCCGCTTTGCCGGGCAAGCGCCGCGACCGCCTGCCATCCGGCAGCGACGCGTTGCGATGCGCTGCCATGCCTGCGCGCCCGAGCCAGGGCGATCGCCTTGATGGCGAGCAGCAGGCCGCAGACGATGAGCACCGTCCACAGAGGGCTGCCGTAGATGGCGACTTTTCTGACGATTCTGCCGAAACGCTGCCAGAACAGGCTCGTCGGCGTCTCGTCGGCCATGCTGCCGCCAAGCGACGTTTTGCCCTTGGCTTGGTTGTCGTCACGCAGCGGATCGGTAAGCGGCACCGGAGGCTGACGCACCAAGGTCTGCGGATTGGGCGGAGTGAGATTCTGGTTCTCGTCGGGAACCTTCGTTTCCTTCGGTGTCGGGTAGAACGCCACCCATCCGTAACCGTCCAGCTTGATCTCCACCCAAGCGGTCACATCGTTGCCGGTGAATTTCGTGGTGGTGGTTTTGCCATGCTTCTCGGTGCGGCTGTCACTGATCTCGCCCTCGTCGTTCTTCGGCAGGAAGCCCAGCACCACGCGGCTCGGCAGGCCGAGACTGCGGGCCATAAGCGCCATCGCGGAAGCGTATTGCTCGCTGTCTCCAACCATCGCACTGCCGGCGAGCAGCTGGTCGATGCGATAGTTGCCGTGACCGGCTCTGGATGGGTAATCGCCATTCAAACCATGGGAGAACCAGCCGGATTCCCTGAGCTTGTCGGCAAGAGACTGCGCGGCCTCGCCGCCCTTGGACTGGCCGCCCGCAATCGCGGTGGCCAGCTTATCCACGCAATCGGGCACATCCTCCGCCTTGGGCTGGCTGATGGAGGAAGCATTCGCCTTGGCGATCTCCTTATCCGTCGGCGTCCGTGGAATGACGCCGGTTTCCGTATAGGACAATCCCGGAGAGGTGCGCGAAGGGTAGATCGCCGACATGGTGTCGGTGTTGTAGTAGAACGAATCGGCGTCCGACGATGTGGCGAACTTCACGCTGGAAGCCGCGCCGGCCATCGGCAGCCAATAGTCGCTCAAACCGTCATCGACCGTGAATTTCGCGGTGAACCGCTTGCCGGTGGCGTTGTTTGCGATGGAATCGCCCACACGATGGTAGTTGGAGGAATCCGAAGCCATGGTGGAATCGGACAGGTTCCACACATTGCCGTCGAAACGGTCCATAACCGCCAAACGCACCGTGGAACCGGCCGGCAGATCGTCGACGGTCAGCAGCACATCGTCCTTATGGTTCTTGATATACGAACGCATGCCGCTCAACGGGCTGGTGTAATCGTACGGGCTCAGCGGCGGATCATAATGGTCGCGCAGAATGGTGCGGTTTTGCCCGACCACCAAGCATCCGCCGATCGCCACAGCCGAAGCCAGCAGCACGATGACTACGGAACTGAGCCAACGGCCCAATTCCAACAGTTTCCAACGCGCGCTGACCCAAACCACCAGCACGACCGCCATAATCGTGCCGATCGCCATACGGTAGAAGCCGCTCGACGTGCCAAGCAGCGCGCAGATCGCGAGATTCGCCACGACGGGAACGACCGCGACCATCGTAAGCCGGCCATCCTCCGCAACCGCGAAGATACCGGCCAGCAGCGCGGCCCACAGGCAGATCGTCCACACGGCGAGCAGCGAGCCGTCGCCGGTGCCGGTCGGCGGGTCGATGGCCAGCAGGTATTTGAACGAGCCGAGCATCCGCATCCACCCTTGCGTCAACGTGCGCAATGTGGGAATGACATGGGCGATGGTGGTGCCATTCAGGAAGATGACCGGGCCGACCACCAGCTGCGCACACGCCATGAACAACATCTGCCACCACAGGCGCAACGCGGGAACGAGACCGGCAAGCGCCACGAGCGAGCCGATGATGGTGGCGGGGATTGCGGCGCTCGTCCAAGACAGGGCGGAGCCGTATACGTCGATGAGGTTGCTGGCTGCGGCGATGGTCAGCAGGGCGGCGACCGTGAGGCTTGCGTATTGCGCGGCGTGCGGCTGGTTGGTGTTGGGCATGGCTGGGGACTTGCCGCTGCGGGACATCCAGATGACGGAGTGGGTGGAGTCCGCCCATGAGCCGGTGCCTGTGCCGGTTGCCATGCCAGTGTTGGTGTTGGCGGAGTTGGTGCCTGTGCCGGTGAGGTTGCCGGTGAAATTGTCGGTGTTGGTGAATGTGGTGCTCATGCCAGCACCCCCATGATCATGGGGAGGTCGTTGAGGTCTCCCACGGTTGCCAAGGTGAAGTCGGAGTAGCGTTTGATGGCGCGCGGTTGGCCGGTTGCGGCTTGAAGCACCACGCAGGTTGCGGAGCGGGGGAGTGCGAGGACCATGTGTTTGATGTCGTCGATGGTTTTGAGCCTGCCGACGGTGAAGAAGTAGAAGGATGCGTCGGGGGCATGTTCGAGAGTGGTTTGCGCGAGGTTGGGATTGTCGTCGATGTCAGGGTCGATGCCGCTGCAGCCATCGAGAAATTCCGTGGCGTTGCGCGGAATGGCGTGCGTGGAACCGGCATGCGCGGTGACTGGCCGGTTCTGCTGCAGGCATTGCACGCCGATGGAGGCGTGGACGGATACGGCCAGTTCGAATTCCTGGGAATCGATGTAATCATCCGGGTTCACGCTGATGGTCAGAGCGGTGTCGGTACGGCGGGTGGCTTCGTATTGGCGGATCATAAGCGATCCGGTTTTCGCGGAGCTGAGCCAATGCACGTTGCGTACGTCATCGCCGGGCTCGTATTCGCGCAGGCCGTAGAAGTCGAGGTCGTCGTCGACGATTTCGCCGCTTGGCTGACCTTCCAAATCGCGTGGAATGCCGGCGTTCAGGGTGCTGAGCAGCACGGTCTGCGGATGAATGAACACGTTGATCTGGTCCACGAGTTTCTTTTCGTGGCGGATCAGACCGAACGGGTCGCCTTTGCGGATGGATAGCGGGCCGATGGGCAGCACCGCGCGGCTGACGGCGGTGAATTCCACAGTCGTCTGGCGTGACTGGCCTGCGGCGAGCATGGGAATGGCGAACCGTTCGTGGTTGTCTCCGATGGGCAGGTCGCCGCGCGCCGACGTGGTGGGGGTGCGGCCCGGATTGTCCACGCAGACGTCGACTTTCACCGTGTCTGACACCGTGACGCGTCTGCTGGACACGTCGATGGTGGCTTGGAACGAGGTGTTGCCAAGGGAAAGCATGACCGCCGCGGCCAGCATGACCGCGAACACCACCGCCATGGCCAGCAGCTCATGCCACCCCAGCAGGACGAACGCCACCAGCGAGGCGACGGCGAGCGCCGCCACCGCCCAGCCAAGCGGTGACACGTATGAGGTGGCCAGTCGCTTGATGCGATGTTTGAGGCGGCGTAGGGATCGTTGGATGGTCCGTCTGCGCTGCACTGTGTGCGAATGCCGCATTCCTTGACCTTTCGGATTGTGTGGTGCGTATGCCGGGGTGGATTGTGTTTCAGGCGTTGGCGCCCAGGGTTGGGGCCGGCACGTCTTCGAGGATCTGGCCGATCATCTGTTCGGGGGTGTTTCCGGCGAAGGTGGCTTCGGCGGTGAGGGTGATGCGGTGCGCGAGCACGGGTACGGCGAGGTTTTTGACGTCGTCGGGCACTACGTAGCCGCGGTTGTCGGAGGCGGCCCATACGCGCGCGCAGCGGGTCAAGGCGAGCGCGCCTCGCATGGAGGAGCCGACTTGGATGCGTTCGTTGTGGCGGGTGGCTTCCACCAGTCGCACGATGTATTCGAGGATCGCGTCGTCGAGATGCACGGTTTCGCTGATGTTGCGCATGCGCAGCACGTCTTCGCCGGTGAGCACCGGATGCACGGTGGCGGCGCGGTCGGTGACGTTGACCTGTTTCAGGATGTTGACGCTCACGTCGTGGCTTGGATAGCCGATGGTGGTTTTGATGAGGAAACGGTCCATCTGCGCTTCCGGCAGCTTGTAGGTGCCGAGCTGTTCGATCGGGTTCTGGGTGGCGATGACCATGAACGGCTGCGGCACCGGGTGGGTGACGCCGTCGACGGTGACCTTCTGCTCTTCCATGACTTCGAGTAGTGCGGACTGTGTTTTCGGTGAGGCGCGGTTGATTTCGTCGGCGAGCACGATGGACGCGAAGATCGGGCCTTCGCGGTATTCGAATTCGCCCTTCTTCTGGTCGTAGTAGGTGACGCCGACCACGTCGGACGGCAGCAGGTCCGGGGTGAACTGGATACGTTTGAACGACATGTCGATGGAGTTGGCAAGGCCTCGCGCCAGCTGGGTTTTGCCGGTGCCCGGGTTGTCTTCGAGCAGGATGTGCCCGCCGACCACCATGGCTGTGGCGCATTGGCGGATGGGTGCTTCCTTGCCGACCACGACCTGGGAGACGTTGTCTACGAGCTTGGCGAACTTCTCATGGAATTCGGTGATGTCTTTGCTGGGTGCGGTCATCATGGACGTGTCGACGACCGGCTGGGATTGTTTGACGGGCTGTACAGGCTGGCTGGGCTGTACAGGCTGGCTGGGCTGGACGGGTTGGGTTGGCTGGACGGGCTGCTGCGCGGGCATTGCGACTGCCGGATTGGCGGCCGGTTGGCGAAGGTTCTGCGGCATCGGCTGACGGAACCGCGGCTGGTTCGGCGTTGCCGGGGCGGACTGTTGCGGCAACGCCGGTTGGGCGGTGCCGTGCGCGCTCAGCAGCGTGCCCTCCGGATCCTCATCGGCTTGCGGCTGCTCCGGCAGATTCGGCGTGTGGAACGCCGGCTGCTGCTGGCCGGGTTGGCTGGGAACGCTTGGATTATGGCCGATGGAACCCAGCTGGGTGGCATCATCGAAATCGTTGCTCATGGGTTGCTCCTTGCTTGTTGTGTTGCTCGTGTGGATGGTTCGTTGTGTTTGCGATTGCTGTGATCGTCCGTTTCACCATCTGGCGTAGTAGGCCAGGCCGCGGATCCAAGGCTTGGATGCGCCGTCGACGGTGGACAGGGCGACGGAGGATGCCACAGGCCGGTCATTCCGCGTGGCCGCTTCGCCTTCCGTGGACGCGTCAGAATCCGATGGCTCCGACGGTTTTGATGGTTCTGAAGGTTCCGACGGTTCGGGTTTCGGCGTGGGAGCCTTGTACCTGTCATGGTCCAGCAGTGTGCCGCCATTGTCCTCGTTGTTGAGCGCGGTGTCGGTGCCCACCACCTTCGCCTTCCACGCGTAATCGACTCCGGTCGGCAGCACATCCTTGACGTTCAGTTTGTCGGAGCCCAATACCCAGGCGACGTCATAGGATTTGCCGTCCGCGGTGAAGGTGATCACGGTTCTGCCGGGCTGGCCGTACATGTTCACCGATCCGCCGCTGACCTTGATGATGTTCGGATCATTGGCGTCCCACGTCAGCATCGGCGCCTTGACGGCGGCCTTCACCTTGCGGACGTATGCCGGATCGGCCCTGCCGGACTTGGAGGTGCTTGCCGCGCCATTGAAATGCTGCGTGACGGAACCCGAGGAACAGAACTGCCATTCCTTGAGCGGGAAATCGTGCGATCGTTCGGAAGCGCCGGCATGGTAGGAGCCGAGTCCGTCCGCGCTCACCGTGAACCCGTCGGCGTGGCCGTTCTCCTTCCAACTGACTACGCACACGTCGTCATGCCCCTTGACGCTGACCGATTCGGGCGCCTTCACCGCGTATTTCGGTGTGAAACGTACGGTCGAATCGTCACTGGTCGTTTTCTCCTTGCCGACCACCGCCGCCTTGATGGTGTATTCCCTGGTGTTGAGATCATGGTCCGGAATCTTGAAATCGTAGGATCCGGAACATCCGTCGATGCTTGCGCTGACATCTCCGGAAATCTCGACGGCCTTGCATCCCGCGTTGCGGGTGTTGCCCACGGATTCGACGGTGACGGTTCCCGTGGTGTCGTCGTTCGTCACGGAGATCTTCGGCGCATCGGGCTTGCCCCACGGCTTGACAGCGTCGGACGCCTTGGACGGTTGGCTCCAATTCACCTTGTTGTGGGCGCGTACCGTCGCCGTGTACGAGTCGCCGTCGGAAATCGCGTTGTTATCGAAAACAAAATCGATTCCGGTGGAATTTGTCGTCTGCTTGGACGGCGCGTTCCTGCCGGACAAAGTCACCTCGTAATTGTCCACCGACGAGAAATTGCCGTCCGGAGCCTTCCACGTGACGCTCACCGTGTTGCCCTTCACACTGGCCGTCACATCCGTCGGCGCATCAGGCAGCTTGTCCGGCGTGCCCTCGACGGCGTTGGAATCCTTGGACCAGCCGACCTCGTTCCTGGCCTGCACCTTGAACGAGTAGGTCTTGCCGTTCTTCAACCCGTCGATGAGACAGGAGGTCTTCTGCCCGCACGAGCGCTCGCCGGACGCGTCTCCGCCCCACATCACCTTGTATTCGGTGATCGGGCTGCCGTTGGCCGAACCGGCCGTCCAGCTCAGATTCACGGCGCCATCCTGCGGGTCGCCGGACACCGCGGAAAGCAGCGGCGCATCAGGTTTGTCCATCACCGAAACGCTGATGGTGCCGGTCACCTCACGTTCTTTTGTTTTGGTGGCGTCGCGCACGGTGACGACCACCTTGTTGGTGTTCGCGCCGATGTCGGAAGCCGCCCTGATGGACACCACGCCGTTGGATGGGCAATCCACCGTCAGCTTCGACGCGCCGTCGGACGTGCATCCGGTCACCGTCAGCGGAGTGTCGGGGAACGGATTGTACGCGTCGGACAGCAGATTCACCTGCTCGCTGGAACCGGCCTTGATTTTCACGGTCTTCTCGGTGACACGGGCGAGTGGCCTGTTGGACGCGGTGACGCGCACGGTCATACCGGCGCTCACCGTACCCTTCGCATATTTGATCGAGACGGGCACGCTCACCGTGGTGTCCGGCGTGGCCGTCTTGTCCGCGGACACGGTCAACGTGCCGGAGGGAGACACTCTGGCATCCACACTGCCGGAATTCACGCCGCCGGAATACGAGTACTGCTTCTCATCCTCGTACAGGCCCGACGCCGAATGGGTCAGCGCCGTCAGATCGATGGTAGTGGCCTTCTCGCCGGCCACCACATCGACGGTGGAGGATGAGAACGTCGGCGGCGGAACCTCACGTCCGATCACCGTGATCGGAAGCGTGAGCACCGCCGAATTGACGATCTTCACCTTGTCGTTCTTGTCTCGCTTGCCGTCCACCGCGGTGAAGGTGATGGACGCGGGACCCGCGTAATCCTTCGGCGCGGTGAACCTCAACGTCTGGTCGTTGACGTACAGGTCGCCGTCCGCGGCCTTCGTGGCGCTCACCGAATCGGCGCCGTCCACATACGCGGTCTTGCCCGCGCCCACACGCACGTAGTCGGCGATGTTGATGGTGATGGTCTCACGCGCATTGACCTTCAACGCCGGCGCCTTCGGACGTAGAACCGGCGGAAACACGCCATATGCGGGCACTTGGATGAACGCGGTGGACGTGATGCCGTACGTCGTGTTCGTGACGGTGTACGGCACCGCGCGCGCCTCGTCGGTCAGATCAACGGTGATGATGGTGGAATCCTTGCCGCCCTTGACATGCGCATGGTCGGTCGCGGAAGGATCCACGCCCACCTGAAGCTCGTCGGCGGTGCCGGACGGATTGGCGATCCACTGCGAAACGTCCACGTCCACGGATTTCTTGTCGATCGTGGCGGCGGCCGGAACACGGTAATCGTACGCGGTCGGCGGGTCGATGGCGGCGTTCTCGTCGACATTCACCGTCAACGTCGCCGAATCGGACAGGCCGGCCTTGTCCTTGACGGTGTAGACCACGTAATACGTGCCCGCCTGCTTCGGCGTGGTGAACGACAGCATGTTGTCAACGACCTGAATGCCGCCGATGCCTTGCGATTCCACGTCCTTGGCCACGGTCAGATCAGTATTGTCCCCGGAAATGTCGTTCTGCGCCACCGGCACGGTGGCCGCGGTGTTCGGACGCAGCGTGATCTCGTCGTCGCGCGCGTACACACCCGAATCGGCTCCGGATTTGAACACGCCCACACGCACCTGCGCGGTGGCCCTCTGACCGGTCCAATCCTCCACGGCGTAGGAGAACGTGTCCGTTCCGGACGAATCGGCATACGCCTCATACACCAGATACGTGGCGCCCACCTCGCTGATACGGCCCAGTTTCGGCGCTTTGTTGCCCAAGCCGAGCAGCTGCACGTCATCGCCGTCAGCGTCGATGCCGGTGAGCGTGATCGGAATCTGCACCTTCTGACCGGCCGCCACCTGCGCCTCGACGTCGGACGGTGTCGGAGCCGCCTTGTTGGACGCGTCCTTCTGATGCACGTTGATGGTGATGGTGGCCGAGGCCGCGTTGCCGAGATTGTCCTTCACCGTGTAGGTGACGGGGAAGGAGCCGGTTTGTCTGGTGGCCTGATAGCGCACGGTGTCGCCGGACACGAACACCAGACCCTTGAACGTGTTCTTGTCATACTGCAAATCGTTCTGCAGGCTCACCGTGGTGCCGTCGGAATACGTGACATGGTCGAGCACGTCCACGGACACGATGCCTTCGGTGCGCACCTGTGTGGTGATGTTCTCGGCCTTCGGCACGGAATTCGACGTGGTCAGCGCCGGCGGCTGCAGGACGATGACGCCGGTCGACGATCCGGCCGCGTTGGCCACGGTGTAGGAGATCCGCACCGGCTCGGTAGGCACCTGACGCGCGGTGATATAGACGCGCTTGTTGCTCACCACACCGGTTTTGATGCCGCTTTGCGCGTCCGCGGTGACGCTGGTCACCGACAGCACGCCGCCCATCGGGTCGACGTCGTTGGCAAGCGGCTCCACGATCGCGGTATTGTCCGCGCCGAGCAGCGCCACATCGTTCGCCGCGATCGGCTTGGCGGCGTCTCCGGCCACCGCCTGCACCTCCACACGAGCCAGACCGGTCGACGGAATGGAACCCTGCGTGATGGTGTACGGCACATAGTAGGTGCCGGGATTGGAGGCGGTGAACGTGATCGACATGTCGGTGGCGTTCATGGTGGTGGCCGCGCCGGACGGCGTCTCCACCGCGGTCAATTCGGCCGGTTCGACGGACGTGCCGTGCACGTACGGTTTGAGCGCGATGGTGGTGCGGGTGTCGGGCGTGGTCTGTTTGACCACGGGGTCGATGACCGCGCCCAGCGTGTTCGCCGGCTTCACGGAGAAGTAGATCATGCCGGTGCCGGTCTGCTGGCCGTCGGACACCGTGACCTCGATGCCCGCCCTGCCGGACGACATCGAACCGGCGTTGAAGACCAATTGTCCGTCGGCTCGCGTGGACACCGTCACCTGATCGGTGTTCTGCGGCGATGCCGACACCAAGGTCAGCGGATCGCCGTCGGGGTCGGAGAAGCTGCCCAACGCGTTCGCGGTGTACGAAGCACCCTGCTCCACGTCGATTTCCGGCGGAGTGTCGCTCTGCAGCGGCGCATGGTCGTCGCCGCCGGCCAGCGTGAGCGACACGGTGGCGCTGGACGTCTGCCCGCGCCCGTCGGAAATCTCATAGCTGAAGGACACGTTGCCCGCGGCGGCACCGGAGGCGTCGAGCTGCAGATACCGGCCGTCATAGACGGGGGAGACGGTGATGTTCGCGCCATCCGGAGCGCTCACCGACGTGATGCGCAGCACGGAACAGTCGGTCTGCTCGTCGTTGCGCAACACGTCGAGAATCTGCTGCGATCCCACGCGCGCGCCGAACGAATCGTCCACGGCCTTGATCTGCCCCGACTGCGCCGAACAGTTCTTGCTGAAATTATGCTGGTTGTTGGCGCTGTCGTTGTTCTGCTGCTGTTGCTTCGACTGCTTGGTCTCCACCTTGTTCCACTGGATTTTGATGACCTTGGTGGACTCCTGCGGATTCCACACATTGCCGTTGACCACGTCGTTGAGCACCACCAGACGATGGTTGGTGCGGAACACGAGCTGCGAGGTGGGATTGACATCTTCCAACGAGGAAAACTGTGCGTCCTTGTCGTTCGCCGCGCACACCCTGATGTAATTGTTGGCCTTCTGCGCCCACGCGGCGAACACGCAGCCATTGGTGGACACCGGCTGCGCGGCATCGCCCTTGCCGGCATTCGGCAGCTGCGTGACCTTTTTGCTGCCCAAATCGACCATGGCGATGCCCCGCGGCGTGGAAACCGCCACCCAGCCAGTCTGCCTGCCATCCGTGGACGGCGCCTGCAACGTCGCCTGACCCTGCAGGCCGATATCCGCGCTGCCCTTCGGCCAGAACACCTTGCCGGCACCGGCTACGACCGGCGTCTTGCCGACCACGGTGAACGATTCGACATTCGTGGCGCCCTTGATCGTCGCATCCTTGCCGGGTGTTCCCTGAGGTCCGTCGACACTGAGCACCGCGCCGTCGGACGTGCGGTAGCCGTAGACGACACCGTCATGCGTCACCGCGATACGGCCACCCGACCCCAGCTTCATCTTCGGCGAATCGGTGGTCGGATTCATGGATTTCACATCATCGGCGGACCCGACCCACACATTGCCCGTCTTGACGTTGATGAACGCCGCGGTGTTGCCTCCGACGACGGTCCGCATATCCGATTTGATGGTGGTGTTGCCGCTTTCGCTGACGGTGGAGGCCTCGATGTTGCTGGCCTTCGTACCTTCGGAGATCACGGTGGAGCCATCATGCTGGGCCACGTCGAACCGGGCCGCAGTGGAGGCGACGCCCGCGTCGGCGTCCCGGTTGCGCACGTTGAAACGGGCGGCCTTGCGGTCCTTGAGCGAAGTGACCCACACGGTGCCATCGTCGAGCTGCACGTGACGTTGCGTCACCGAACTGACGATGACGGCTCCGGCGACGATGCCCAGCAACAGCAGCAGCATGACGATCGGCGTGATCCACCGGCGACTGCCGGAAGGCAGCAGCTTGCGCAGCATCGACCCGAATCGCAACTGCCGTTCGTACGATTGCGCCGACTGGTTCTCGGCGTTCCTATGCTTGCTCATCGACTGGCTCTTCCCTGATTGTGCCCAAACTTTGTTTGACCGCGCATCCAACCGCATGCGCCTACCTGTTTGCCCGCATGCATGCCGGGCTGTATTGGTTCGTATCGGTTCATGTCACCCGCATCCGGCCGCAAACTCACGGCTTGGCCGCGCACGCGATCATGGGATTCTCGGACATCTGCCGGTCCGCGCGAACCAGACTCACCTGCACGCACGTCTGCGCGCCGTCGGCCGGATCGATTTCGATACTCGTCGACTCCGTGGTGGTGCCCTGCGCGTTCGGGTCGGTTCCCGAATCGCCGACCAGCGACCACGCGTACGAATCGCCATCCTTCGGCGAAGGATTGACCCATGTGAACCGCACTTTGCCGTCGGCGGTGTATTCGCCCGTAAGATCCTGCACGCTCGGCACACTGCCCGACGTGATCGCCGAATCGGGATCGTCCTCGGCATGGTTCTGGGCGCCATGGTTCTGCACCTGCACCTTGCTGTTGTCGGAGGACGCATCCATATTCGGCATGACGACGGTGACGAACGCCAACGCCATCACGACCACGGCGGCCGCCGCAGCAACCGTGACGGCCAACGGCTTCGCCCACCGGGCATGCTGTTTCGCAACCGGGGCGGACTGGTCGAATGCGGAAGTCTGCGCGTACATGTTCTGCGGATAATCCGGCACACCCTCGACGGTGGTCTGCACGGCACGGCCATACAAGGCCTGTTGCACGCGCTGCATTTTTTTGAAGAACGGAAGCATCTCCTCATATGCCTTCTCCCTCTGCTCTGGATTCCACGGGATCACAATATGGCGACTTTCAAAGTCCTCAATTCCCGCCTCCTCCATTGCCTGACGCACACCGAGCCACCGATAGTGGTCAACACCGAGATCGCAGTCGGATAAAAAGAGAAATTTTTTATGTCCCTTTCCAATCAGGTACTGACTCATCTGGTACGCACCGCCGCGGTCATCCATCGTAATGGAGCGGACTCCAAGTTCCGGCGGGAGATACTGATCAATGGTTACCAGCGGTTTTCCGAGACGTTCCGAGAGCTCTGCAATCTCCTTTTCCTTCAGAGCCATCGCAATCATGCCGTCAAAATTCCAGCCGAGCGCCTGCTGCATAAGATCGTCCTGCTCATGGCGCGCAACCAGCATCATATAATAGCCGTGTTCCCGGTAATTTCTTTTACATCATCTTTTTTTACATATAATAATCT
>OLOW01001528.1_pt1 | contig 16142 bp, 11 predicted proteins | sample 1672801 | NCBI WGS metagenome assembly OLOW01 (sample SAMEA3136725, study PRJEB25190) | human gut metagenome | biome: human gut; feature: human-associated habitat; material: faeces | place: Austria | collected 2013 | reverse complement strand
GGTCTTTCGTCCCCAGTTGGACGAAGGATTTTTTATTTTATTATAGTATTTTTAGTAAGGAGACAGGATATGAGAGAACAACTCGAACAGATCAAAACGCAGACGCTGGCGGACATCCATGCCGCCCACGACAACGCGTCTCTGGACGCCGTCCGTGTCCGCGTGCTTGGCAAAAAGGGCGAGCTGACCGCGCTGTTAAAGCAGATGGGCAAGCTCTCCGCCGAGGAGCGCCCCGTCATGGGCCAGCTTGCCAACGGCGTGCGCGCCGCGCTGGAGGAGGCGCTGGAGCAGCGTAAAGCCGAGCTTCAGGCCGCCGCGCTGGAAGAAAAGCTGGCCGCTGAAGCCGTCGACGTGACCATCCCCGGCAGGGAGATCGAAATGGGCCATCAGCATCCTATGAACAAAGTCCTGCAGGAGGTCAAGGAGATCTTTATCGGCATGGGCTATCAGATCGTCGACGGGCCGGAGGTCGAGGAGGCTGCCTACAATTTCACCCGCCTGAACATCGAGGAGGGGCACCCCTCCCGCGACCGCTCCGACACCTTCTACTTTGACGACAACGACCAGGTGCTGCTGCGCACGCAAACCAGCCCGATGCAGATCCGCATCATGGAAAACCAGAAACCTCCCATCCGCATCCTCGCGCCCGGCCGCGTGTTCCGCAAGGATGAGGCCGACGCTACGCACTCCCCCATGTTCCACCAGATTGAGGGGCTGGTCGTAGACGAAGGCATCACCATGGGCGACCTCAAGGGCGCACTGGAAACGCTCATCAAGCGGTTGTACGGCGAAGATGCCGTCGTGCGCTTCCGTCCGCACCACTTCCCCTTCACCGAGCCGAGCTGTGAAGTTGACATGCAGTGCTTCAAATGCCGCGGCACCGGCGAGGTCGCAGGACAGGTCTGCTCGACCTGCCACGGCGAGGGCTGGATCGAGCTGCTGGGCGCAGGCATGGTGCATCCGAAGGTCCTTGAGGGCTGCGGAATCGACTCGAAAAAGTATTCCGGCTTTGCCTTCGGCATCGGTCTGGAGCGTATGGCCATGCGCCGGTTCAAGATCAGCGACATGCGCATGATCTTCGAGAACGACATCCGCTTCCTGTCTCAGTTCTAAGGAGGGTATGACATGAATATTTCAAGAAAATGGCTCCGCGAATTCGTTGACATCACGGCTACGGATAAAGAATATGACTCTGTCATGACCCTCGCCGGTCAGAAGGTCGAGACGACCGAGCGCATGGACGCCGAGATCAAGAACGTCGTCGTCGGCAAGGTCCTTTCGATGAAGAAGCACGAAAATTCCGATCATATGTGGGTCTGCATGGTCGACTGCGGCGTGGGCGAGCCTGTACAGATCGTCACCGGCGCGCAGAACGTGCACGAGGGCGATCTCGTCCCGGTCGCGCAGCACAACTCGTATCTGCCCGGCGGCATCCACATCACCAAGGGCAAGCTCCGCGGCGTCGAGTCCTGCGGTATGCTGTGCTCGTACAAAGAGCTGGGCCTCACCGAGCATGACTGCCCGGAGGCGTATGCCGACGGCATCTGGATCCTGAATGACGAGGGCTGCACGGTCGGCGAAGACATGAACATCGTCATCGGCAACGACGACTCCATCGTGGAATTCGAGATCACCAACAACCGCCCGGACTGCTACTCGCTCATCGGTTTGGCGCGTGAGACCGCCGCGGCGTTTAACGTGCCGATGAAGCACCATGAGCCGGTCGTCAAGGGCGGTGCAGAGGGCGATCTGGGCGAGCTGCTGGACGTTGACGTACAGGCGGACGATCTGTGCCCGCGCTACACGGCCCGAATGGTCCGCAACGTCAAGATCGCGCCGAGTCCCAAGTGGATGCGCCAGCGGCTGCGCTCGGCCGGTATCCGTCCGATCAACAACATCGTCGATATCACCAACTATGTCATGGTCGAGTACGGCCAGCCGATGCACGCGTTCGACTACCGCTACGTGAAGGGCGGCAAGATCGTCGTCCGCCGCGCGGGCGAGGACAAGACGCTCACCACGCTTGACGGCAATGTGCGCAATCTCCAGCCCGATATGCTCGTCATCGCGGACGAGACCAAACCGGTCGGTCTGGCGGGCGTCATGGGCGGCGAAAACAGTGAGATCGTGGACGATACGGTCGACGTGGTCTTCGAATCCGCCAACTTCCTCGGCTCCTCCATCCGCAAGACGGCGCTGGCGCTCGGCATGCGCACGGACGCCTCGGCCAAGTTTGAAAAGGACATTGACCCGATGCTGACCGTCCCGGCTGTCAACCGCGCGTGTGAGCTGGTCGAGATGCTGGGCGCGGGCGAGGTCATGGACGGCATGATCGACGTGCTGAACTATGTCCCACAGCCTGTCACGGTCAAGCTCGAGCCGGAGCGCATCAACGCCCTGCTCGGCACCGACATCCCCGAGGTGGATATGATCGAGTATCTGCGCCGCGAGGAAGTGCCGGTCGTGGACGGCATGATCCAGGTCCCGTCGTGGCGGCCGGATCTGCGCGTCATGGCAGATATTGCAGAGGAAGTCGCCCGCTATTACGGCTACAACAACATCGAGACCACGCTGATGCGCGGCGCGACCACCATGGGCGGCTATTCGGACGCGCAGAAGCTCGAAAACGCTGCAGGCGCGGCGGCCAGAGCGATGGGCTACAGCGAGATCATCACCTACTCCTTCGTCTCTCCCGCTTCGTTCGACGCCATCCGCATCCCGGCTGACAGCCCGCTGCGCAAGACCGTCAAGCTCGTGAACCCCCTGGGCGAAGATACCTCCATCATGCGCACGGTCATCCTGCCCAGCATGCTGGATATCCTCTCCCGCAACTTCGCGTTCAAGAACAAGGGCGTGAAGCTCTATGAGATCGGCAAGATCTATCTGCCGAAGGACGGCGAAAAGCTGCCCGACGAGCCCAAGCGGATGATCTTCGGCACCTACGGCGAGCATGAGAACTTCTTCACGCTCAAGGGCGAGATCGACGCGATCCTCGACCAGCTGAACGTGCATCCGGCGACCTATATCGCCGACACCAAGAACCCGAGCTATCATCCCGGCCGCTGCGCCGATATCGTGATCGACGGCAAGAAGATGGGCGTCATCGGCCAGATCCATCCGCTGGTCGCCGAGACCTACGGCATCGGCGGCGAGGTCTACGTTGCGGAGCTCGACTTCACGGGCCTGCAGGCCGTTCTCGCGCCGGAGCGCGTGTTCCACAGCCTGCCGAAGTTCCCGACGGTCAGCCGCGATCTGGCGCTGGTCTGCGAGGAATCGATGACGGTCGGCATGCTCGAAGCCTGCATTAAGAAGGCCGGCGGCAAGCTGCTGCGCTCGGTCCAGCTGTTCGACATCTACCGCGGCCCCGGCATTGCCCCGGGCAAGAAGAGCATCGCCTTCAGTCTTGAGCTGCGCGCGGACGACCGCACGCTCACCGACGAGGACACCACCGGCGTGATGAACGCGGTACTCGAAAAGCTCAAAAACGGCCTCGGCGTTTCGCTGCGCTGAGTTTTATGCGAAAAAGGACGTGCCCGATGGGCACGTCCTTTTTGTCGGCCGGACGCTAAATCTTGTGCTTTTGGGAAAATTGTAACACAAATGAAATGTTGGACGCATTTACAAACCGGGCACAATATATTATGATAGTGGCACAAGCTCAAAAGAAGGAGGCTGACCGTCGTGAATGACAATACCATCAAGTTTGTGGTACCGGAAGACAGTAGTGAGGAAATGAAGAGCATTCTGACCGCCGTATATGGCGCCCTCAGCGAAAAAGGGTATAACCCCATCAATCAGATAGTCGGTTATCTCCTGTCCGAGGATCCTACCTACATTACCAACTACAACAATGCCCGCAGCCTGATCTGCAAGCTCGACCGTGACGAGCTGCTTCAGGAGCTGGTCAAGCATTATCTGTTCTCATAACCGCAAACGATCCCCCGGCAGCGCCTGTAACGGCGCTGCCGGTTTTTCTTTGATACACCGTCGCCCAAGGCGTCCCTTTGACACAAAGGGACGCTCAGGTGCGTACAGATCCGCGCTGTTTGCCAAAAAGCGATTCCGGGATTGCATTTCCTATGGAAAAATGGTAAAATACCAAGATAGAATAAATTGGAGAGGTATCCGCGTGTATCTGAAATCATTGGAGATCCAGGGCTTCAAGTCCTTCCCGGACAAGACGCTTCTGCAGTTCGGCAGCGACTGTACCGCCATCGTCGGGCCGAACGGCAGCGGAAAATCGAATATATCCGACGCCATCAGCTGGGTCCTCGGCGAGCAGAGCACCCGCGCCCTGCGCGGCGCGAAGATGGAAGACGTCATCTTCGGCGGCACCGCCAAGCGCCCTGCCGTCGGCTACGCCGAGGCCACCCTCGTCCTCGACAACTCCGACGCCAGCCTTCGCATCGAGACCCCCGAGGTCATGATCACCCGCCGCTATTTCCGCTCCGGCGAGAGCGAATACTATATCAACAAGCAGCTTGCCCGCCTCAAGGACATCAACGAGCTGTTCATGGACACCGGTCTTGGCCGCGAGGGCTATTCCAACATCGGCCAGGGCCGCATCGACGAGATCCTCGCCCTCAAATCGACCGACCGCCGCGAGATCTTCGAGGAAGCCGCCGGCATCTCCAAATTCCGCCACCGCAAGGAGGATACCGAGCGCCGTCTGGCCAACACTGAGGACAACCTTCTGCGCATCGGCGACAAGATCTCCGAGCTGGAGCTGCAGGTCGGCCCCCTGAAAGAGCAGGCGGAAAAGGCGCAGAAATATCTGACGCTCCGCGGCGAGCTCCGTGGGCTCGAGGTCACCGTCTGGCTCGAAAACCTCAAAAAGATCGCCGAGACTGCCCGCAAGGCCGAGACCGACTACGCCTCCGCCGCCTTCATCCTCGAGCAGGCGCACGACGAGCTGACCACTCTCTACAGCCGCTCCGAGCAGCTGAGCCTGCAGTATAACCAGCAGACCCTCCAGCTCGACCACCAGCGCGAGACCATCGGCCAGCTCGAGACCGCCCGCCAGCAGACCCAGAACGATATCACCCTCCTGCAGTCCGAGATCCAGCACCACCGCACCAACATCGCCCGCGTGCAGCAGGAGCTGCAGGATCAGCAGACCCGCAGCGGCGGCATCGCCGGGCAGATCGCGGCCGAGCAGGAGAAGATCGCGGCAAATGATCAGGAGCTTTCCGAGGCCGAACAGGCTCTCGCGCAGGCGCAGACGCAGGCGGACGCCCTCTCCGGCGAAGCTGCCGCGGCAGGCCAGAAGCTGACCGCCCTGCACGCCCAGCAGGCGCTTTTGCAGACGCAGAGCGCCTCCACCCAGGCGCAGATCGCCTCCATGGAGGCTTCCATGGAAGAGGTGCAGGCCCGCAAAGTGGTCCTCGAAGAGGACCTGACCGCCGCCCGCGCCCGCAAAGCCCAGATCGCCGACCAGCAGTCCGCCTGCAAAAAGAGCCTTGCCCAGGCGCAGGAGGACGCGCAGAGCGCGAAAAACACCATCGCCGGCTACGAGCTCCGGCTCAGGACCCGGCAGGACAAGCGCGACGCTCTGCAGAAGCAGGCGAGCGCCGCCGGCGTCCAGCTCGATACCCTCGATTCCAAGATCCGCATGCTGCAGGAGCTTGAGCGCGACTATGAGGGCTTTTCCAAGGCCGTCCGCCTCGTCATGCAGGACGCGGGCGCCGGACGCCTGCGCGGCGTCCACGGCCCGGTCTCCAAGCTCATCCGCGTCGAAGACCGCTATACCACCGCCATCGAGACCGCGCTCGGCGCGGCCATGCAGAATATCGTCGTCTCCTCCGAGGAAGACGGCAAAGCCGCCATCCAGATGCTCAAGCGCCGCGACGGCGGCCGCGCGACCTTCCTGCCCCTCACCACCATCCGGCCCCAGACGCTGCAGGATACCGTCTGCCAGCGCCAGCCGGGCTTCATCGCCATCGCCTCCAGTCTCGTTTCCTGCGACGCGCAGTACCGCGCCGTCGTGGAAAACGCCCTCGGCCGCACCGTCATCTGCGACACGCTCGACCACGCCGTGCCCATGGCCCGCGCGAGCGGCAGCCGCGTGCGCATCGTCACGCTCGACGGGCAGGTCATGAACGCGGGCGGCAGCATGACCGGCGGCTCCGCCGCCAAAAGCGCGGGCGTGCTGACCCGCGCCAATACGCTCTCGCGCCTCGCGGAAGAACGCAAAGCGCTCGCCGCCAGCGCCGAGACCCTTCGCCAGCAGGCAGCCGAAGCCGCCTCGCTCGCCGCGAAGACCGAGTTTGAGATCACCGCCGTCCAGGGCCGCCTCCGCGAAGCGGAGGACGAGGTCCTGCGCCGCACCGAGGAAGCCAAGCAGGTCCAGCTCCTGGCCGCGACGGTCGAGGAAAACCTGCAGAATCTCGAAGCCGAGTTTACCCGCCTCACCACCCGCACCGGCGGCGAGGAAGGCAAGCTCCAGACCCTCAAGGACCAGCTGCGGCAGCAGACGGATGCCCAGTCCGCCCTTGCGCAGCAGGAAGCGGCGCTCGACGCGGAGCAGTCCTCCATTTCCGCCCGCCGGCAGCAGTCCGCGGACGAGATGACCCGCCTGCGCCTGCAGGCCGCCGCCATCGAGGCGGCCCGCAGCGCCTCCGAGACCACCATCGCCCAGCTGCAGGCCCTCAGCGAGGCCATGCAGGGCGACGTGACCCAGAAAACGAACCTGATCGCCGAATACGAGGCGCAGATATTCGCGCTCGAGGCGCAGATCGAAGAAAAGACCGCTGCGCTCGCGGCGGGCGCCCGTGAGCTGGACAAAGCCCAGCAGACGCTCAAAGCCGCCGTCGACGCCCGCGCCCAGCTCGAGGCCAAGCGCAACCAGACCGAAAAGCAGGCGCAGGAGAAAAACCAGTCCATCCTCCAGCTCGAACGCGAAACGGCCCGTCTCGAGCAGAAAAAGGCCACCAGCGAGCTCGAGGAAAAGCAGATCGTCGACCGCCTCTGGGATTCCTACGAGCTGACGCCCGGCACCGCCGAAAAGGAGACCGTCGAGATCGAAAATCTCCCCGCCGCCAACAAGCGCATCGGCGAGGTCCGGCGGAAGATCTCTGCCCTTGGCACGCCGAACCTCGGCGCGATCGACGAATACGCCCGCGTGTCCGAGCGCTACGAATACCTCACCGCCCAGCGCGACGATGTGCAGCACGCCAAATCGGAGCTGGAAACGATCGTCGCCTCCATCACGACCGAGATGACGGAGATCTTCGTGCGCGAGTTTGCCCGCATCGACGAGTATTTCGGCAAGACCTTCGCCGAGATGTTCGGCGGCGGCAAGGCCTCGCTCATTCTGGAAGATAAGTCCGCGCCGCTCGAATGCGGCATCGAGATCCGCGTCCAGCCGCCCGGCAAGCAGGTCAAGACCATCACGCTGCTCTCCGGCGGCGAGAAGGCCTTCGTCGCCATCGCGCTCTATTTCGCCATCCTCAAGGTCCGGCCCACGCCGTTCTGCATGCTCGACGAGATCGACGCTGCGCTGGACGACCGCAACGTCGAGCGCTTCGCCAGCTACCTCCATACCCTCAGCGACAAGACCCAGTTCATCGTCATCACCCACCGCCGCGGCACGATGGAAGCCGCCGATGTCCTCTACGGCGTCACCATGCAGGAGCAGGGCGTCTCCAAGATCCTCCGCCTGAGCCTCGACGAGCTCGCCAAACAGCTGGGCATCACGGCGTAAGACGGATATCACGTTCCAAAGCCTCCCCTCCCAGGGGAGGTGGCCCGGCGAAGCCGGGACGGAGAGGTCGTTTCAAATTTGCGACAACCTCTCAGTCAGCCTGCGGCTGACAGCTCCCCTTTCAGGGGGGCCTTGGGCGTTGCCTTTTCCACTGCCAAACCATCCAGAAAGGATTCAGATACATGGGATTTTTTGAAAAACTCAAGCAGGGGCTGAGCAAGACTGCCAGCTCCATCAGCAGCGTCTTCACCGCCAGCGAGCTGGACGACGACTTCTACGACGATCTGGAAGAGAGCCTCATCGTCTCCGACCTCGGCATGGACACCACCGAGACCGTCATGGACCGCCTGCGCCAGACCGTCCGCGAGCAGCACATCAAGACCGTCGACGAGGCCAAGATCGCCCTGCGCGCCATCCTCGCCGACATGCTGAACGTCGGCGACTCCGGCCTGCGGCTCGACACGAAGCCGTCGGTCATTCTCGTCATCGGCGTCAACGGCGTCGGCAAGACCACCACCATCGGCAAGCTCGCGCACCAGCTGCGCGACCAGGGCAAAAAGGTCCTCCTGTGCGCGGGCGACACCTTCCGCGCCGCTGCGGCCGACCAGCTCGAGATCTGGTCGGAGCGCGCCCACTGCGACATCATCCGCCAGCACGAGGGCGCCGACCCCGCCTCCGTCGTCTATGACGCCATCGCCGCGGCCAAGGCCCGCGGCAGCGATGTCATCATCTGCGATACCGCCGGCCGTCTGCACAACAAGCAGAACCTCATGAACGAGCTGAACAAGATCTCCCGCATCCTGGACCGCGAGCTGCCGAACGCCAGCAAAGAGGTCCTGCTCGTCCTCGACGGCACGACCGGCCAGAATGGCCTCCTGCAGGCCAAACAGTTCCAGGAGTGCGCGGGCGTCACCGGCATGGTGCTGACCAAGCTCGACGGCACGGCCAAGGGCGGCGTCGTCATCGCCGTGGCGCAGGCGCTGCAGATCCCGGTCAAATTCATCGGCGTCGGCGAGCAGATCGACGATCTCATGCCCTTTGACGCGAAAAGCTTCGCGGAGGCGCTCATATGAAAGTGATTCTGGCCAGCAAAAATCAGCATAAGCTCACCGAGCTCTCGGCGATCTTGTCCGGGCTCGGCTTTGAGATCGCGCTCGAGTCCGAATACGGCCTCGATATCGACGTCGACGAGACCGGCACGACCTTTGAGGAAAATTCCCTTCTCAAGGCCGAGGCCGTCATGAAGGCCAGCGGCCTGCCCGTCCTGGCCGACGATTCCGGCCTCATGGTCGATAGCCTGGACGGCGCGCCGGGCGTCTATTCCGCCCGCTACGGCCACAAAAACTCCGATGCCGAGCGCATCGGCTATCTGCTTGCAAACCTGAAGGACGTTCCGGCGGGCAGCCGCGCGGCGAAGTTCGTCTGCGTCATCACCTGCCTGTGGCCGGATGGCCGGAAGATCGTCGCCCGCGGCGAATGCCCCGGCGAGATCCTCTTTGCCCCGCAGGGGACCGGCGGCTTCGGCTACGACCCGGTCTTCTTCCTGCCGGAGCTCGGCAAGACCTACGCCGAGCTCACCCCGGCGGAAAAGAACGCCATCTCGCACCGCGCACGGGCCCTGCAGGCCTTCTGCAGAATCTATCAGGAGGAATTGGAACATGATGACAAGTAAAGAACGCGCCGCGCTGCGCGCGCAGGCCAATCCGCTGGAGGTCACCCTGATCGTCGGCAAGAGCGGCATTTCCCAGACCCTTCTGGACGAGGCCGTCATCCTGCTCGACAGCCACGAGCTCGTCAAGGGCCGCGTCCTCGAGACCGCCGGGCTCACAGCCCGGGAAGCGTCCGACATGCTCTGCGAAGCGCTCGGCGCTGAGGGCATCGCCTGCGTCGGTACGAAATTCGTGATCTGGCGCAAGTCGGAAAAGCTCGCACAGGAAAAGAAAAAGGCCGCGGCCAGAAAGCCCGCCAAAAAGAAGCCATCCGGCAACGACAACCCCGTCAAGGCCGGCCTGCGCGCCCGCAAGCAGGCGGCCGAGCAGCAGCGCAAGCAGCGCAAGCAGTACTTCCACGACAAGGCGGTCGCCGCCGCGATCGAGCGCAGCCGCCAGCAGAAGGAAGAACAGGATTAACAACGTGCAGGGGAGGAGCTGGATATGAGACGGATCGGCATTTACGGCGGCAGCTTCAATCCGCCGCATCTGGGCCACGTGCTGGCGGCGCGGAACGCGCGCGCGCTTCTGCAGCTGGGCGAGATCCTTTTCATCCCGGCGGCCATCCCGCCGCATAAGGCCGTGGCCGGCGGCTCGCCGGACGGCGAAACGCGCCTCGCGCTCACCGAGCTCGCCATTGCGGGCGAGCCCGGCATGTCCGTCAGCCGCATCGAGCTTGACCGCCCCGGCCCGAGCTATACCGTGGATACGCTGCGCGCGCTCCGGGAAAGCTATGGGCAGGACGAGCTGTTTCTGCTCATGGGGACCGACATGTTCCTCTCCTTCTTCCAGTGGCGCGAGCCGGAAGCCATCGCAAAATTAGCTACGCCTGTCTGCATGGCCCGCGTGCGCGCCGATGCCGCGCTTTCCGCCGCCCTTCAGCAGCAATCGCAGGCCGTTGAGACCGCCTTCGGCGTCCGTCCCATCGTCCTGCAGAACGAGTGTCTGGAGATCTCCTCCACCGAGGCCCGGCGGCTGCTCTTCTTCGGCATCGCGGACGGGCTTCTGCACCCGGACGTGCTGGCGAAGATCGAGCGGGAAAAGCTCTACGGCGTGGGCGGCGACTACCGCGGCCTGCCGTTTGAAGACCTGCGCCGCGTCAGCCTCTCCCTCCATAAAGAAAAGCGCCGCGCACACACGCAGGGCGTATCCGACGCAGCCGTGCAGCTCGCGCAGAAATACGGCGCAGACACGCAGCTGGCCGCCCGCGCGGGCATCCTCCACGACGTCACCAAGGCGCTCACGCCCGGCGAGCAGCAAGCGCTCATCGGCCGCTGGCAGCTGCCCGTGACAGATTTTGAGCGCGCAAATCCGCAGCTCCTGCACGCCAAGACCGGCGCGGCAGCCGCCCAGAGCATCTTCGGCGAAAGCGACGCCGTTGTCAGCGCCATCAAGTACCACACGACCGGGAAGCCCAATATGACGGCGCTCGAAAAGATCATCTATCTGGCCGACATGATCGAGCCGAACCGCACCTATCCCGGCGTGGACGCCATCCGCGAAGCCGCGGCGCGCGATCTCGACGCGGGCGTGCTGCTCGCGCTCGAGCGGACCATCGCCTTTTTGCAGGAAGAGCGGGCGGCCGTGTGCGAGACTTCCATCCACGCGCGTGACTGGCTCCTGCAAGCCCGAAAGGAACTCTGAATGAAATTGTTTGGCAATCGCCGCCGCGCAGCCCATGCCGCGCCGCGGCAGAAGCTCCCGCGCGGCACGCGGGCGGCGATCATCGCCGTGTGTGTCGTGCTGGCGCTGACGGGCGGTGTGTTCGCCGCCTGGAAGCTGCTCGTAAAGCCCGTGCAGCGCCCCAGCCTCTCCCAGCCGGATCCGGAGCCGGTATCCGAGCCGGACGAGGCCGAACCCTCCGTCATCCGTGTCACGCCGCATGAGACGGAGAAGCCGGAGGAGGAACCCGGGCCGGACGTCCCCACCGAGCAGCCCAAGGCCCTGCAGGACGGCGTCTACAACATCCTCATCTGCGGCACCGACGACGACGGTACCCGCACCGACACCATCATCATCGCCCATCTCGACGCGAACGACCATACGGTCGCGCTCCTGTCCATCCCGCGCGACACGCCGGTCGCGACCGGCGGCGGGGGACTCATGAAGATCAACTCCGTCTACGCAGGCGGCGGCAAGGACGGCATGGAGCGCCTGGCCGCCCGGCTCAAAGACCTGCTTGGCTTCCCAGTTGACGGCTATGTGCTCGTGGACCTCGAGGCGTTCCAAAAGACCGTCGACCTTGTCGGCGGCGTCGAATTCGACGTGCCGATGGACATGAACTACGAAGACCCCTCGCAAAACCTCTATATCCACCTGCAGAAGGGCCTGCAGACGCTTGACGGCGAACAGGCCATGGGACTCGTCCGCTTCCGCAAGGGCTACGCCACGCAGGACATCCAGCGCACCCAGACCCAGCAGCAGTTCCTCAAGGCCCTGGCCAAGCAGTGCCTGTCCGTCAGCAGCCTGACGAAGCTCAGGGAATTCGCGGATATCTTCTCCCAATACGTCACCACGAACCTCACGACCGGCAACATGGTCTGGTTCGGCAAGGAGCTGCTCAGCTGCGATTTTGACAATATGAAGACCTACACCGCCGAGGGCGAGGGCGCGATGATCAATGGTGCGTCCTATTACCCCCTCTACGCCGGAAAGCTGCTGAGCGTCGTGAACGAAGCCTTCAACCCCTACGATACGCCCATCAGCGCCGGGAGCCTGACCGTCATCACGCCGGAGACGGCCTATTCCTACCAGAAGCAGACCGACCCCGCCCCGGAGATCCCCGAAACGCCGGAAACCTCCGAGACCCCCGACGAGCCCCCGGACCTTCCCGCGGAAGATCCCGCGGAGGACCCCGCCGACCCCGTACAGCCGGAACAGCCGCTCCCGGACGACCCCTTCGCGGGCGACGCGCTCTGGGAAGACACCGATCCTGAAGAATAGAAAGGAAGCAAACTATGCTCAGTGCAAAAGAAGTCGCCGCGCGCGCGGCAAAGGCGCTCGACGCCAAGATGGGTGAGGACATCCGCCTCATCGGCATCACCGACATCTCGACCCTCGCCGATTATTTCCTCATCTGCACCGCTACCAGCTCCACCCACGTCAAGACGCTCTGCGACGCCGTCGAAGAGACCATGGACGAAGCCGGCGAGCCGATGCTCTCCCGCGAGGGCCATCGCGGCGGCACGTGGGTGCTCATGGACTTCGGCAGTCTCGTCGTCCACGTCTTCACGGCCGAGGCCCGGAAGTTCTATGATCTCGAACGCCTCTGGCAGGACGGCCATCAGGTGAATCTTTCGTCCGTCCTGGGCGAAAACGCTTGACAAATCCGCGAAAAGTAGTACAATAACCCGGTAAAAGGCAAAGAAGGGGAATGCCCCGCGCGAATTTCTCAGAGACCCGGCGGCCGGTGCGAGCCGGGAAGGACGCGCGGACGGCTCTCGCCCCGGAGCCGCTGTTCCGAACCGCAGTAAGGACAGACGGATGGCCGCGTTAGAGGCCGCTTGAGGGCTGCGTCTGCAGCCGAAGCAGGGTGGTACCGCGTAGTTTACGCCCCTGACCGGATGGTCAGGGGCGTTTTTAACGTCAGAATTATCAGACAAAGGAGTTTGTTATGAAATACGATTTTGCAGCCATCGAGAAGAAATGGCAGAAAAAGTGGGAGCAGACCAAGCCCTACGCCGCTGTCACCGGCGACAAAAAGCCCAAGTTCTACGGCCTTATCGAGTTCCCGTACCCCTCGGCCGCGGGCCTGCACGTCGGCCATCCGCGCCCATTCACCGCGATGGACATCATCTGCCGCAAAAAGCGGATGCAGGGCTATAATGTCCTGAACCCGATCGGCTTCGACGCTTTCGGCCTGCCGACGGAGAACTTCGCCATCAAGAACCACATCCATCCTGCCATCGTCACCAAGCGGAACATCGAAAACTTCACCCGCCAGCTCAAAATGCTCGGCTACAGCTTCGACTGGGACCGCGTCGTCGACACCACCGACCCCGAGTACTACAAGTGGACGCAGTGGATCTTCTTGCAGATGTACAAGCACGGCCTGGCCTACAAGACCACCATGCCCGTCAACTGGTGCACGAGCTGCAAATGCGTCCTGGCCAACGAAGAGGTCGTCGAGGGCGTGTGCGAGCGCTGCGGCGCGCCGGTCATCCGCAAGGAAAAGAGCCAGTGGATGCTCCGTATCACCAAATACGCCGACCGTCTGATCGACGATCTGGAGGGTCTCGACTACATCGAGCGCGTCAAGACCCAGCAGCGCAACTGGATCGGCCGCTCCACCGGCACCGAGGTCACCTTCCACACCAACACCGAAGACGATATCACCGTCTACACCACCCGTGTCGACACCCTCTTCGGCGTGACCTATACCGTCATCTCGCCCGAGCATCCGCTGCTCGCCAAGTGGAAGGACAAGATCGCCAACTGGGCCGACGTCGAGGCCTACAAAGAGGCCGCTGCCCGCAAGTCCGACTTTGAGCGCGGCGAACTGAACAAGGACAAGACCGGCGTCCGCCTCGAGGGCATCGAGGTCACGAACCCCGCCACCGGCAAGGTCGTGCCCATGTTCGTCTCCGACTACGTCCTCATGAGCTACGGCACCGGCATCGTCATGGGCGTGCCCGGCCACGACCAGAGAGACTGGGACTTCGCCACGAAGTTCGGCCTGCCCATCGTCGAGGTCGTCAAGGGCGGCGACATCACCAAGGGCGCCTTCACCCTCAAGGACGATACCGGCATCATGGTCAACTCCGGCTTCCTGGACGGCATGACCGTCAAAGAGGCCATCCCCGCCATGAAGCAGTATGCCATCGACCAGGGCTGGGGCCACGAAAAGGTCAACTACAAGCTGCGCGACTGGGTCTTCTCCCGCCAGCGCTACTGGGGCGAGCCCATCCCGATGGTCTCCTGCCCGAAGTGCGGCTGGGTGCCGGTCCCCGAGGATCAGCTGCCCGTCGTTCTGCCGCAGGTCGAGAGCTATGAGCCGACCGACGACGGCGAAAGCCCCCTGTCCAAGATGACCGACTGGGTCAACACCACCTGCCCGTGCTGCGGCGGCCCCGCCAAGCGCGAGACCGATACCATGCCGCAGTGGGCCGGCTCCAGCTGGTATTTCCTGCGCTATATGGACCCGCACGACGATCAGGCGCCTGTCTCCAAGGAAGCCGAGCAGTACTGGGGCCCTGTCGACTGGTACAACGGCGGCATGGAGCATACCACGCTCCACCTGCTCTACTCCCGTTTCTGGCACAAGTTCCTCTATGACATCGGCGTCGTCCACACCAAGGAGCCGTATGCCAAGCGCACGAGCCACGGCATGATCCTCGGCCAGAACCCGCACTACGTCGGCAACGTCTCCACTGAGGCCGAGAAGCAGGCCCTCATCGAGAAATACGGCAATCAGGCCCTGCGCCCGGCCGTCAAGATGTCCAAGTCCCTCGGCAATGTCGTCAACCCCGACGATGTCGTCAAGGCCTACGGCGCGGACACCATGCGCCTGTATATCATGTTCATCGGCGACTTTGAAAAGGTCGCCACCTGGTCCGACGAGGCCGTCAAGGGCTCCAAGCGCTTCCTCGACCGCTGCTGGAACCTCATGGACATGGCCTCCGACTCCGAAGCACTCAGCGAAAAGAACGAGGCCATCATCCACAAGACCATTCGCAAGGTCACGCAGGACATTGACGAGCTCAAGATGAACACCGCCATCGCCGCCCTCATGACCATGGTCAACGAGTTCTACGCCAACGGCCTGACGAAGGGCGACCTCAAGATGCTCATGCTCATGCTCAGCCCCTTCGCCCCGCATATGGTCGAGGAGATGTGGGAGCTGACCGGCGAGGCCGCGAAGACCGGCACCATGGCCATGCAGCAGCCCTGGCCGGAATACGACGAGAGCAAGACCGTCGCCTCCCGCGTCGAGATGGCCGTCCAGGTCCTCGGCAAGCTCAAGGGCACGATCAACGTCCCCATCGACTCCGAGCAGGACTTCATCGTCGAGACCGCCAAGCAGAACGAGAAGGTTGCCCGCGCCATCGACGGCAAGACCATCGTCAAGGTCATCCTTGTCAAAAACAAGCTCGTGAACCTGATCGTAAAGTAAACAAAATTTTTGAAATTTGCCTTAACTTTCACAACTTTATAACGCAAAATGATTGCACATTTGCGGGAAATCGGTTATAATATAAGTTGTTGATACAAGTCCCGTCGGGGAAAAATTATGTTTTTTCGGAAACAAAGATAAAGTACGATAAAAAATCGGAGCGGTTTATGAAGAAGAGAAACACATTCAAGAAGATAGCGGTATTGTGCCTGAGCATCGCATTCACGCTCAGCGCGGCGGCGTGCGGAGAGGGTCTGATTACGACCAACAGCGAAAAGGATATGGCGCAGGTCATCGCAACCGTAAATATCGCGGATCATGACGACTTCAAAGGCGACGGCGAATATGCGGCCTATGCGGGCGTCATCAAAAGCATGAATAAAAATATTCTGAAACGCGACCTTGTGGCCTATTTCCTCAATGTCGGATACACGTATATCAACAGCTACGGCTATACGTACGAACAGACATTCAATACTTTGATGGACACGCTCGTCAGCCGTAAGATTATGGTGCAGTATGCGATGGCGTATTATTTCAGTACGGAGAGCGACGTTTACACGGTAGAAGGCTACGAACATTGTTGCGGGCCAACGGGATCATCTCGTCAGTACGGTGC
>OLOW01001524.1_pt1 | contig 16171 bp, 16 predicted proteins | sample 1672801 | NCBI WGS metagenome assembly OLOW01 (sample SAMEA3136725, study PRJEB25190) | human gut metagenome | biome: human gut; feature: human-associated habitat; material: faeces | place: Austria | collected 2013 | reverse complement strand
GACATTTGCGCAGCCGATTTTTGTGTTTTCATTATGAATCGGAACGCAGACCGGATGTGATCCTTACCGGAATCGACCTTGATGGAGGTGCTGATCTGATCAAAGCTGGCAAGCAGGATCTGGATGTTGGAGCTTCTATTCTGGACAACGACCAGATTATTGATATTGCAGTTGCTCTTGCAACAGATACCTGGGATGGCGGAGATACCTATACATTGGATGCTGTTATGAGAGTAGATGCAAGTAATGTAGATGCATATCTGGATGGAGATTACGAAGCCTGCGCATTCTCTATTGACAAATAAGAAATTTAAAAGCTGGAGGGGAAACTTCCCCTCTGGTGATAGAAGAGGAAGGAGACCTTTATGGGAGAAACAATTTTAAGCATGAAAGGAATCGTAAAGGTTTTTGGCGGTGTCCACGCACTTAATAACGTTCAGTTTGAGTTGAAGAAAGGTGAGATTCATGCTCTGATCGGTGAAAATGGTGCGGGGAAATCCACATTAATGAAAATTCTTTTGGGACTGCACGAGGCTGATGCAGGGGAGATTTATTTGAAGGGCAATAAAGTAAAGTTCAGATCTCCGGCAGATGCATTGAATAATGGAATTTCCATGATCCATCAGGAAATCAGTCTGGTTCAGGAGATGGATGTGGCGGAAAATATATGGCTTGGAAGAGAAGGAAAATTCAAAAAACATGGTTTATTGGACAGAAAAGCCAGAAATGCCGCAACAGAAAAACTGCTTCAGGAGCTGGAGATTGAGATTGATGCACAGAAGAAAGTTCGGAATTTGAGTGTTGCCAATATGCAGCTGGTAGAACTGGCCCGCGCTGTTTCTTATGATTCAGATATTATTATCATGGATGAACCGACTTCGGCATTGACCAACCGGGAAATCGATATCCTTTATCGAATCGTAAGAAAACTGGCAAAAAATGGTACGGGAATTATATTTATATCTCATAAATTAGAGGAAATTTATGATCTGTGCGAGAGAGTGACCGTCTTAAGAGATGGTACATATGTGGCAACAAAGACTTCGCAGGAATTACCGATGGATCAGTTGATCAAAATGATCGTAGGACGGTCTACGGGAAAAATGTTTGAAAAGAAGACGACAATCACTGATGAAGTGGTTTTGGAAGTAAAGAATTTTTGTAAAAAAGGTGTTTTTGAAAATGTTAATTTTCAGGTACATAAAGGTGAAGTATTAGGCTTTTCAGGATTGATGGGAGCTGGCCGGACAGAAATTATGGAAGCTGTATTTGGAATCACGCAGCCGGATTCTGGAGAGATCCTTTATAAAGGCGCTAAAATTGAAAATAAAAATCCGGCGCAGGCAGTAAAACATAAAATGGGTATGGTTACAGAAGACCGCCTGAGAACCGGCGCAATCGGAACTTTATCCATTAAGGGAAATACAACAATTGTAGAAATGAAAAAACTGGCCAATCGTTTTGGCTTATATTCACATAAAAAAGAAGAAGATTTTTTCAGAAAGTCAGCTACTGAGTTTGAGGTAAAATTTGATTCTCCGTCAGATTTGATCGGACAGCTTTCCGGTGGAAATCAGCAGAAAGTAATCTTTGCACGATGGCTTTCTACTCATCCCGAGATATTGATTCTTGATGAACCAACAAGAGGAATTGATATTGGTTCCAAAAATGAAATATATCGTTTGATCTCAATGCTTGCAGAAAAAGGAATGGCAATTTTGCTTGTCTCATCTGAACTTCCTGAATTGTTAGCACTAAGCGACAACATTCATGTTGTTCGGGAAGGCAAAATCGTTTACAGCTGTGAGAGAAAAGACGCAACGCAGGAAAAACTGATTTCTTATGCATTTGGAATTGCAAATAAGGAAGGGAGTGCAAAAGGATGAAAAAAGCAGGAAAAGGAGAATACATTTTAAACAATGTAATTCCGAAAAATAAAGCTGTATTTATTATGATACTGATGGCTCTGGTAATTGGAGCAATTGAGCCAATCTTTTTTTCAACAAACAACTTATTCAATGTGCTTCGCCAGGTTTGCTCCAGTACTATTCTGGCGATGGGATTTACGTTTATTTTAGGTCTTGGAGAAATTGACCTTTCTGTTGGAGCAATTTTAGGATTAAACGGCGTAATCATGGCTAAGTTAATGGTGGAAATGAACTGGCCTATTGCAACAGCAATTCTAGTGGCTGTAGTAGCCGGACTTGTATTTGGCGTTGTAAATGCAACGATTATTTCCCTTTTAGATATTCCGCCGTTTATTGTAACATTAGCAACCCAGTCACTTTTCAGAGGTGCGGTGTATATTATTACAGGAATGGTACCAATTGCAGGGCTGCCGGATTCTTTTATTAACATTGGACAGGGGTATGTAGGCAGAGTTCCGATCCCGGTAGTTATTATGCTGGTTGTAATTGTGATTTCTTATATTCTGGCAAATTACTCAACCTTTGGAAGACACGTTATTGCAATGGGAGGAAATGCAGATGCAACAAGGGCCTGCGGAATCAATACAAAGCGTGTTCGATTAGGCGTATATATGCTTTCGGGTGTATGTGCTACGATTTCTGCGGTAGTGACAACTGCCAGAGCTGCATCGGCGCAGATTGCTGCAGGTAAAGACATGGAAATGGATATCATTGCAGCCGTTGTAATTGGTGGAACTTCCATGAACGGTGGAAATATGAACATCATCGGAACAGTATTTGGCTGTCTGATTGTTGGAATGATCACAAATGGAATGAACCTGATGGGAATCAACTCCAATTATCAGATTGTAGCTAAGGGTGCATTGATTCTTTTAGCGCTGGTTATTGACAGAATCAGTAACACAGCTTATTCAAAGTTCCAGCAGAACAAATCATTGAAAGAGACAAAAGCAGAGACGAAGGAGGGTGCATGATGAGAGTTGGAATTATAGGCTCCGGAATGATGGGGAAAAATCATGCAGATGCTTTACGCCGAATTCCGGGAGTGGAAGTGGTGACTGTTGCAGATCCGTATGCACAGGATCTGGATGATCTGGCTGCAAGATTTGGGGTAACAAAAGCATATTCCGATTATAAAGAAATGTGTCAGGAGATGAAGTTGGATGTTTTACATAACTGTACCCCGAATCGAGAGCATTTTGCCATCAATAAATATGCCATTGAGCAGGGAATTGGTATTTATTCAGAAAAACCGCTGGCAGTGACAATAGAAGAAGCAGATGAGCTTTGCAGACTTTTAGAAGAACATCCGGTACCAAATGGGGTAAATTTTAACTATAGGAGCAATGCTGTTGTGCGAGAGATGAGAGCCAGAATCCGTAACGGGGAAGCTGGAAAAGTGCTTCTGGTACATGGGGCATATCTTCAGGACTGGCTGATGTATGAAACTGATTTTAACTGGCGCTTGGATTCCTCTGTAGGGGGCGCATCAAGAACTGTTGCTGATATCGGTTCACACTGGTTTGATACGGTTCAGGTGGTTCTGGATAAGAAAATCACAGAGGTATATGCAAAGCTTCTGACAGTTTATCCTACACGATTGAAAGCAGAAGGAAAAACAGAGACATTTGCGTCTGCTGATACAGCTGCAAATTATACACCGGTAGCTATTGACACAGAGGATGCAGGTGTTATCATGGTGAAATTTTCTGATGGGACCTTTGGAACAGTTACCTTATCACAGGTCAGCGGCGGCTATAAAAATGCACTGGAACTTAGCGTGGATTGTGCAAACTATTCCCTGAGGTGGGAACAGGAAGAAGCGGATCATATGCTGGTGGGAGACCGTACACATGGGGTGACAAAGGTGTATGCTTCGGCAGGTGCTATGACAGATGATGCAAACGACTATGCCGGTTTGCCAGGAGGACACCCCGCAGGTTGGGCAGACGCACTGAAAAATAATATAAAACTGTTTTATGATGCGATTATGACTGAGCAATGGAGAAATGATAAACAGGAATATGCAACATTCAGGGAGGCCACTTATATCATGCGAATTGTGGAAGCCTGCCTGAAGAGTGATGAAGAAAATAAATGGATGACAGTGTAGGAGGAGAATATGAAAGTTGGAATGCTGACGGTTCCTTTTTCTGACATGACTCTGGAGAAAACGGCAAAATACCTGTCGTCTCTAGGGGTTCAGGCAGTGGAATTGGGAACAGGAGGATATACAAATGCGTGCCATTGTCATCCGGAGGAGCTGATCCAGAATCCGGAAAAGGCAAAGGATATAAAGAATATTTTAGAATATTATGGTTTGGGAATTTCTGCATTAAGCTGTCACGGAAATCCGGTGCATCCGGTAAAAGAAGAGGCTGAACGCTATCATAAAATCTATGAGGATACTTTACAGGCTGCACAGATGCTTGGGGTGGATACTGTAGTAACCTTTTCCGGCTGTCCTGGAAGCGACAGATATGCACAGAAACCAAGCTGGGTTACCTGCGCATGGCCGCCAGTATATCAGGAGGAACTGGAATACCAGTGGAATGAGTGCCTCCTTCCTTACTGGGAAAAAGCCGCAAAAGCTGCGGAAAATGCAGGGGTAAAGATTGCAATTGAAATGCATCCCGGATTTTGTGTGTACAATACAGAAACGATGCTTCGGTTAAGAGAGGAAATCGGTCCTGTAATGGGATCAAATTTTGATCCGAGTCATCTGTTCTGGCAGGGAATGGATGCTGTCGCTGCAATCCGAAAACTGGGAAATGCTATTCATTATGTTCATGCAAAAGACTGCAAAGTGGATGAGGAAACGGTTCGCAAAGCAGGGGTTCTTGATACAAAAAATCTGGGATTGGTGCAGGAGCGTTCCTGGATATTCAGGACAGTAGGCTACGGCCATGATGAGACAACTTGGAAGAATATAATTTCCCAACTGAAAACCATCGGATACGACGGAACGATAAGCATAGAGCATGAAGATGCCCTTATGTCGGTAAAAGAAGGGGCAGAAAAAGCAATCGAATTTCTGAAAAAGATTATTATCCGGGAACAGAACAGTGGGACATGGTGGACTTAAAGAAGCAAAAAAAGAAAGGGGCGACATTATGCCGGCAGGAACATCCTATTTATTTAAAGCGGGTATGCTTAGTGACAGCATCTATAAAAAAGTAGATGAAAAAGAAAGCGCATATTATGAAATTGGAGTAAAGAATCAGTTTCTTCATGCAGTTCATCCTATTGGATGGTTTAAAAAGCTGGAAGTAGAGATTGATGGAAAAGAAGTAGCACAGGAGAATATCTGGTTTGTGATAAGAGGACAGTGGTTTGCTGCTGAAAAGATGTATACGATCAGCGAGGTGTTCTGGAACCTTATGGAAGAGGCACAGATCTGTATTTATCTGCCAGAGTTGCTGACAACAGGAACGCATCATGTGAAATGTACGTTTATCATGAGTATGTTAGAGGATACCCAGGTACTGGATATGGAAAACAAATGGCCAAGAAGAGTAGAATTTGTAGAAGGTGAGCTAAAACTGGAGGAAATGGTATGAAAAGTACAATTGGCATAAGTTCATGGAGTTTGCAGCAGCTTTCTTTTACAAAGGGAGCAACTATTGAAGATATTATATGTATGGTGGCAGACAGTGGAGCAGAAGGAATTGATATCTGTGAGGAATATATTCCCTGCCATCCACAGCCAGATCTTGTAAAAATAAGAGAATTACGTCATCTGGTAGAAAGTAAACATCTCCAGATGGGGGCAACCTGGTTTTGTACAGAGCCTGGCAGGGCAATGCAGGCAAGCAGCGAGGCACATGTGCTTGATGTATATAAGAAAAATATCCTGATTGCTTCGGAAATCGGTGCTAAATTTGTATGTATTCCCATGCTTCTTGATCTGAAAAATAATACACTGGAGCAGGAGAAAGAAAAATTTATTCATTACTATGAACAGCTGATCCCTTTTGCAGAAAAATATGATATGCCAATTTCCAATGAATGTGCAAGGGAAAAAGCCAATGGGGTCGCGCTGGAAATTGCAAAACACTTTAACAGCAAGTATTATACCGTATGCCCAGATCTGGAGGCATGGAGATTTGATACGCCGGATCTGCCATTAGGGGCGCATTGTGAAGACCCCTCCGCTGGAAAACCGATTCCGGAACCTATTGAATTATTTAAGGCATGTATGCCTTATGCGCCTTATATTCATTTCAAACTGCTTTCTTTAAACGAAGAGGGAGAAGAACCACATTTTCCAATTCCGGAGATGATGGACATTATCAATAAAAGTCCGATTGACCATTACCTTTGTGTGGAGTATGAAGGCTGGATTCCGGATATACATCCAGAAAGGGACAGCTATATAGAAACAAAACGGTGTATAGATCTGATCAGACGATATCAGAAATAAATTGTTTTTACAGACTATGCCACTTCCCTGGGAATCCTGCTTTGCAGGATTCCCTTTTACGTGATATCATAAGAAAAAAATGCAGCACAGGCAGGTACTCAAATGACAAAAGAAAAGAAATCCTTTTATAAAACTTTTTTTGCCCTTTATATTGCACTGGTGTGTCAGAATGTGATCACATTAAGCGTGAATCTGATGGACAATATTATGCTGGGAGCCTATGGAGAAAGTGCTTTATCTGGTGTGGCAGCAGTGAATCAGGTTCAGTTTGTTTTCCAGCAGCTGATCATGGCGCTGGGAGATGGACTGGTTATTTTATGCAGCCAGTACTGGGGAAAGAAAAATGTGAAGGCTATGAAGCGGATCATGGCAGCAGCCATGCGAAGTGCAGTGGTAATCGCAATTCTACTCTTTATAGCGGCATCCTTGTGCCCGGTTCAGATTTTGAAGATATTTTCCACAGACGAGGAAATTATCCGGGAAGGAGTCCGGTATCTGGGAATTATCCGGTTTACCTATCTTTTCTTTGCCATTACCCAGATTCTGCTGGCATCTCTTCGAAGTACAGCCGTGGTAAAAATTGCCTCAGTTTTGTCATTGGTTACGCTGGGAATCAATTGTGGCATTAACTATGTGCTGATTTTCGGAAACTTTGGTTTTCCCAGAATGGGTGTGGAGGGAGCCGCCATCGGAACTCTCACAGCAAGGGTAGTGGAAGTTGTGATCCTGGTTCTTTATATCTGGAAAAAAGAGAAAAATATCCATTTACAGGTAAGGGATTTTTTCCATATGGATTCCATAATGACAAAAGACTATCTGAAGGTTACGCTGCCAATTGCAGTCCTGTCTGGACTGTGGGGCTTAAACACGGCGCTTCAGACGGTGATTCTGGGGCATATGACTTCAGCTGCCATTGCAGCAAACAGTGCAGCCTCCAATCTCTTTCTTATGGTAAAATCTACAGCCGTGGGAGCAGCCTCTGCCACTGGGATTATGATTGGAAAGACCATTGGTCAGGGAGATCTGGAAAGAGCCGGAATTTACTCCAAAAGGCTGCAGAAATTATTTGTTGTCATTGGGGTAATGTCCGGAAGTATATTATTCTTTTTGAGAATCCCGGTTCTGAGCTTATATAAGCTGAGCCCGGAGGCGATGGAGCTTGCCAACACCTTTCTGATGATTCTCAGCGTGGTATGTATGACAATGTCTTATCAGATGCCTACCAACAATGGAATCATCAGAGGCGGTGGAAATACGATGTTTGTGATAAAAATGGATCTGATCAGTATCTGGGGAATCGTGATCCCGCTGTCCTTTATCATGGCATTTGTGGTAAAAGCCTCCCCGGCAGTGGTGGTATGCTGCCTTAATGCGGATCAGATATTTAAGTGCATCCCGGCATTTCTGGAGGCTAATTACGGGAACTGGATTAGGAAGCTGACCAGGGATTAAGGATTTTCAGCAAATCAGATTTTCTTTAATTCATAATTCCTGCGTCCCAGTCCGATTTTCTGTCCGTGATCCAGTGTAGCTTCCCACTCTACATTTGGATTGGTGTCCATGAAGTGATTGTGATGGCAATGCCAATTCGGTTTTGCAAGGTTGTCGCCCAGCTGGCTGTTGCGGATTGGTTCTGCTGCGAGACAGGCATCTACGCAAGCCTGGTCAAGAGCAATAGGATCAAAGCTTGCGAACATTCCGATATCCGGCAGGATTGGTGCGTCATTTTCTCCATGACAGTCACAGTTTGGACTGACATCCTGAACCAGCGCAATATGAAAACAGGGGCGTCCATGGCAGACTGCTTGTGCATACTCTGTCATTTTACGGCAAAGCAACTCGTTGGAATTGCTGTGCGGATTATGAATGGCGTCAAAACTGCAGGCACCAATACAGCGGCCGCAGCCTTTGCATTTATCATAATCAATGACTGCTTTTTTCTCCGGATATGTGATTGCATCACTTCCGCATTCTTTCGCACAACGCTTGCAGCCTCGACAGACATCTGCTTCGATAACCGGTTTGCCACTGTTGTGCTGCGCCATTTTTCCAGCGCGGCTGCCGCAGCCCATACCAATATTCTTGATAGCTCCGCCGAAACCAGTAGATTCATGCCCTTTAAAATGGGTAAGACTAATGAAAACATCAGCATCCATAATGGCACGTCCAATTCTGGCGGTGGGGCAATATTCTGCATTTTCTACCGGAACTTCAATGTCATCTGTTCCGCGAAGTCCGTCACCGATAATGATCTGACAGCCTGTGGTAATGGTGTTAAATCCGTTCAGATTTGCACAGTCCATATGTTCCAGGGCATTTTTACGGCTTCCTGGATAAAGAGTATTACAGTCTGTAAGAAATGGCATGCCCCCTTGTTCCTTACAAAGATCGGCTACTGCTTTTGCGTAATTCGGACGCAGGAAAGCCAGATTTCCAAGCTCTCCAAAATGCATTTTGATGGCGACAAATTTACCATTCATGTCAATATCTTTGATCCCTGCTGCGATACATAATTTTTTCAGTTTATCCAGCTGACTTGTACCTACTTTGCAGCGGAAATCCGTGAAATAAACAGTTGATTTTTCCACAATAATCCCTCATTTCTATCTTTTTATATGTGCAGATGTTCTTCGTTATTTATTTTAGTAAAATTTCAGTATATCATTCAGCTCTTTTCTTCTCGGACGCTTTGGTTCTTCATCCGCTTTTCCAACTGCGATAACAGAAACGATGGTTTCTTCTTTCGGGATAGAGAGCATCTTGCGGATTTTATCTGCATCCCGAAGGCCCATGATCAAAGTGGAAAGGCCAAGTTCCTCTGCCTTTAAAATCAGGTTTTCATTTTGAAGGCCAAGGTCATAGCAGCCCCATCCGTTTCCAAGCTCATTGTCCGGGGTAACGTCTGTCTGAAAACCGGCGTGATTATGTACGAAAGTGGTAATGATCAAAGCTGCATGCTCGGTCTTTACGTCATTGTTGGCATAGGCAAGACATTCTTTGCGAAGCTTCAGTTTTATATCTTCGGATAAAACACAGTAGTAGCGTCCTGTCTCTGTATTCTTCCATGAAGGTGCCTCCAAAGCTGCCTTCACAAGCTCCTGAATCTGCTCTTTGGTAACATTGGTGTCTGGACTGTACTTGCGCACAGTTCTTCTCTTTTCAATAAGTGTCTGAAATTCCATGAGAAATCCTCCTTTTGTTTTCTGAAACTGTATATAATTACGCTTATTTTGTGTTAGCCAAGCTTTCGTCAACCCATTTTTGCACGGTTTCCGGGCTAACTTTAATATAAAAAGCAATTTTTTCGATGGGTATGTTGTCTTCTATCATGGAAAGTGCGGTTTCTTTTTCTTTATATTGTTGCCCAAGTTCGAAACTTTCGTTACAAAGTTCTTCTAATTCACGACACATATATTTTACTCCTTTCGGTGTTTCTTTTAGTTCGAATACCCGTTTAGCAAGAATCTTGCTGTACATATCCTTGGAATTTTTGCAATTAAGATCATGCATCAGCCTGCCTAATTCGCTATCATCCTGTATATTGGAATTCACATAGATTATGTGAGTTTTATCCTGAAAAGTCTCAGAAATTTCGGAAATTTTTCTATCTATGTGATAGATAGGAAGTCCATATCCAAGCGGGTCATTTCTGGTAATAAAAATCACATAACTTTCAGGTAACTTATCAAAATTCTGTCCGGGATCCAGGATATTCATATCCATTAGACCGCTATGATATCTGGCTCTTTTGGGTGAGGCTCCTTCATTTTCCTGTTGGATTTCTGCATTAAACAGTTTTCCTGTAGAATCTGTTGCTACACAATCCAAAGTCGCAGAACGTCCCTGCAAATTTTTGTAATCTTTTTGAAGAACCTGATCAATTACATGTAAATTTTTTTCCTTCATAATTACCTGCAGAACATATTCAGTGCATTCTTGTTTTTTAAATACATTTCGCATGAACACATCACTCATAATAGTGAGTTCTTTTAAAACTTTGCGATATCGTTCGTGGTGTGTCTCCAGTGTTTCTGTTTTCGAAAACTCTTTTTTTTCCATATTTATTTCTCCTTTCCAGGAGACCTGAATATGTACGTTTCAGAAATCTCCTGCTCTTAGATTGGTTTGAAATTAAAAGCATAGATTTCTGAATAGTGATTAGAATTTATAGATAGTGCAAAACACCTTGACATGAAAGAAAATATGCTTTGAGTATATTTTAGCACAGCTTATTGAATCGGAAAAGTCCCAAAATCAAATAATGCTGAAAAAATAGTTGTCAAATGCTATGGAGATAGATATAGTAAAAATAGTTCTTATATAGGAGTACAGAGATGATTTACGAATTAAAAGATACAAGTAAAGCCGCCGTGCTTTTTGCTGGCTGGCAGGACAGCGTGGTCTGGTCCGCTATGCAGGGGGTAATGGGCAAAATATATGTGGACTCGTTGGAAAAGCCGGAAAGCGGTGCTGTTATGTTGGGAGATTTCAGCTTTTTAAGTGGAAAGCCCAGTAAGGAAATTGTTCTTTGGAAGCCCCAGGAGTGCGATTCTCAGGAATTGATCCTGGTGCCGCAAAATGAGGACTGGGCACAGTTGATTGAGGATTGTTATGGAAAAAGAGCGCAGAAAACAGTTCGCTATGCAATAAAAAAAGAGCCGGGGATTTTTGATCTGGAGAAGCTTCAAAAGGTGGCAGCAGGTCTGCCCCAGGATTACGAAATGCGGTTGATTGACAGAGAACTTTATGAAATTTGCCGCAGTACCAAGTGGAGTAAAGATCTGACTGCAAATTATGAGAATTATGGTTTGTACGAGAAGTTTGGCCTGGGTGTGGCAATCCTGAAAGATGGAGAGGTAGTCGCAGGAATTTCTTCTTATTCCGGTTATCATGGAGGAATTGAGATTGAAGTTGTGACCAGGGAAGATTACAGAAGAAAAGGTCTTGCTTATATTGGTGCTGCACAGCTTCTTCTGGAATGTGACAGGCGTGGACTTTATGCTAATTGGGATGCTGCAAATAAAATGTCAGTAGGTCTTGCAGAAAAGCTGGGATATCATTTCAGCCATGAGTACTTTGTGTATAAAATCAAGCAGTAAGTTGCGACTAATATTGGATTGTGTTAGAATGATAAGGCAAATGCCAGCGGTAAAGGCCGGAGGGCATTACAAGGAGGTATCTATGACAGGTTTTGAAAAGCTGGAAAACAGCTTGATTGATGTAATAAAAGAAGAACAGGCGAAGCTTGGTTTCAAAGAAGAGAAGATTCATTTGTATTATCCGCTTTCTTCTCTGAATCATTTCTTTTCTGTACAGGACAGCGCAGAAGAAATGTCAGCTCGGCTGCAGAATATGCCTACAGAGCTGACGTCAAAGCTTGGTGAAGTAACAGTATCCCATAAAGGTGACCGATTCTGCTTCTACATTCCGGAGCCTGGAAGTGTCTATGTCCATGAGAATATGAAAGAAAATGAATTTATCAAAGTTCTCATCGAATTGGTTCAGCAGCACGACTGCACGAAAGAGAAGCTTCTGGATCTGTTCGATTCTTACTGGGAAAAAACAGAGTGCCAGGAAATGGACAACGGGGAGTTTGATTTTTATATCCGTTTTGTTGATAAGGCAGATGATACGTATTATTACTGCTTTAAGGATGAAGGCTTCCATTTTATTTATCATAGATTTTTGCCGGAGGATTATGAGGACTTTGGTTTTTAAATTCTGTTTCTGAACTGGAATATTGTGCAAGACAGGCGCATATAATTTTTAGAGAACGCAACAGACAGAAGGAAAGCCTTTATGATGAATTATCTCTGGGGTGGTATGATTCTCCTCGGCCTTATCTATGGGGCATTTGCCGGAACTCTGGATGCAGTGACGGAATCCGTCATAAATTCTGCCAGAGAGGCAGTAAGCCTTGTGATTTCCATTGCTGGCATCACAGCCTTCTGGACTGGCATTATGAAAATTGCAGAGCAGGCAGGTCTGGTAGAAAAGCTTGCAAAAAGAACCAGACCGCTGCTTAATTTTTTATTTCCTGAATTAAAAAATCAGGAGAAAGCAAATTACTACATATCTTTGAATTTTCTGTCTAATTTTCTGGGCCTGAGCCACGCCAGCACCAGTTCAGGGCTGCTGGCATTTCAGGAACTGGACCGGCTGAATGGACACAGCACCATTGCCAGCAGATCCATGTGTACCTTTCTGATCATCAACGTATCTTCTCTTCAGCTTTTACCCATTAATATAATTGCATACCGCGCCCAGTATGGCAGTCCTGCCCCAGCAGCCATTGTAGGCCCTGCTATTTTTGCTACCGGGATGAGTACGCTGGCAGCGGTGGTGTTTTGTAAAATTATGAATGGGAATAGGAGACCACAATGAAACTCATAACCTACCTGTCAAACCTCATAATCCCAATCCTTCTGTTTTACATAATCGCTTCTGGCCTTTTCGCTAAGCGAGACATTTACCAGGATTTTCTCGATGGCGCCCGGGACGGTCTGAAAACAGTTGCCTCGATTTGTCCCACCCTGATCGGCCTGATGACAGCAGTAGGAGTTCTCCGCGCTTCAGGTTTCCTTACTTTTCTAAGTGATCTTCTGGGAAAGGCTACCAGCCATCTTAGTTTTCCTGGAGATATTCTTCCATTAACCCTGATTCGTCTTTTTTCCTCCAGTGCGGCCACCGGTCTTCTTCTGGACATTTTCAAGGAACACGGAACTGAGTCTTCTACAGGTCTTATGGCGGCCATTATTCTCAGCTCTACAGAAAGCGTTTTTTATTGTATGAGCGTCTACTTTGGCATAACGAAAGTAAAGAAGACCAGGTATACACTGCCTGGCGCGCTGCTTGCCACAATTATGGGAGTGGTAGCGGCAATTCTGATTGTGGGCTGCAAATAATGACTTGACGAAAGATGTCGTAAGTGTCTTACAATAAAAAAACCCCATAAACCCAAACTCTCCCCCTCTTTCACAAATCCCCCACATGGGTTAAGATAATATCAACAAAGGAAAGCAAAAACAAATAAATGAGGAGGGAATGGAATGAATGAAGTCATTGTCTCCATGAACAATATCAGCAAAAGTTTCCCAGGTGTAAAGGCCCTGGATCATGTAAAATTTGAGCTGCGTTCTGGAGAAGTCATGGCGCTGCTTGGGGAAAACGGAGCCGGAAAATCAACCCTGATGAAAATCCTCAGCGGTGTTTATACAAGAGATGAAGGAACCATGGAAATCTTCGGAAAGTCCTACGACGACCTGACTCCGAAACAGGCCCAGGAAGCCGGAGTAGCCATCATCCATCAGGAACTGAACATGTGCAAGCATTTAACTGTAACGGAGAATATGTTCCTTGGAAGAGAGGTAAAAGGCGGTCTTTCCCTGAACAACAATAAGATGCGAAAGGAAGCCAAGAAAGTTCTGGATGATCTTCGAATTGATATCAGTCCGGATCAGATCGTAGGAGATCTGCCGGTATCCAAACAGCAGATGGTAGAAATTGCCAAAGCACTTTCCATCAATGCCAGAATCCTGATCATGGACGAGCCTACTTCATCTCTTACAGCAAAGGAAATAGACGATCTTTTCCGAATCATCCGCAAGCTGAGGGATGAAGGAAGAGGAATCGTCTACATTTCCCACAGACTGGAAGAATTGTCCCATATCGTGGACAGAGTCACCATCATGCGAGACGGACAGTATATAACAGACGGCAATTTCAAAGACATGGACATGGACTACATCATCAAAAACATGGTAGGCCGTGAGATCAAAGAGAAATTCCCAAGAGTGGAAAGCAAAAAAGGCAAGAAGATTTTTGAAGTAAAGAATCTCAATGCCGGGAGAATGGTACGTGATATCAACTTCTCCTTATATGAAGGTGAGATCGTAGGATTTGCCGGACTGATGGGAGCTGGAAGAACCGAGACCACAAGAGCAATCTTCGGTGTTGATCCAAAAGACAGTGGAGAATTTTATGTAGATGGCAAAAAGATTGAGGTCAACTGCCCAATGGATGCAATCCGAAACGGTGTTGTGCTTGCTCCGGAGGATCGAAAAAAAGATGGCCTTTGTACCAAGCTGAGTATTCGCCAGAATCTGGCTCTGCCAAATCTTGACCTTGTATGTAACAAAATGGGTGTGATAAACTCAGGCAAGGAAGATGCCCTTTGTGAAAAGGCTGTGAAGGATCTGCGAATCAAGACACCGAATGTGGAAATTGATTCCGGTAATCTTTCCGGTGGAAACCAGCAGAAGGTAGTAGTTGGAAAATGGCTTGCAAGAGACTCCAGAGTGGTTATTTTTGATGAACCCACAAGAGGAATCGATGTTGGAGCTAAGGTCGAAATTTATAATCTGATGAACGAGCTGAAAAAACAGGGAATTGCAGTTATGTTTGTATCCTCTGAAATGCCGGAGGTCATGGGAATTGCAGACCGTATCATCGTAATGTGCGACGGACGTATCACCGGTGAGGTTTCAGCAAGAGAGGCCAGCCAGGATGAAATCCTGACAATGGCAACATCCTTTGAAAATAAGGGAATCAAAGGCAACTGAGGGAGGAAGGAAAAATGAATAGTAAACAGCAAAGCCCCTTAAAGAAATTACTGGGGATCAGGGGAATGGGAGCGGCGCTTACCGCATTCGTAGGACTGATCATCATCTATGTGGCATTTGGTATCATTAATCCGGCAGTATTTTCCGGACAGAACGTACTGAACCTGCTTCGTTCTATGTCAAAATATCTGCTGATCGGTATTGCCCAGAGTTATGTACTGATCACTGGAAACATTGATCTGTCAATCGGTTCCATGGTTGGAATGAGTGCCATGATCGCAGCTACATTGATGACCACAGGAATGAATCCGATTCTTGCAATTTTGATCGCACTGCTTGCCTGCCTGGTAGTAGGTGTGGTAAACGGATATCTGGTTGGAAAATTTAAACTTCCGCCATTTATTGCAACCTTGGGAACCATGTTTGTGGCACGAGGAATTGCTTACATGGTAAATGGAAACCGAAACACAGATGCTATTGCAACAGGGGTTGGTAAAGAAAAAGCAGACGCATTCCAGAATTGTTTTTATTACGGTAAAACACTTGGCATTTACAACACATTCTGGATCGCACTTATCATTTTTGTTATATTCTTCTTTGTCTTATCAAAAACACGTACAGGTCGTCATATTTACGCAATCGGCTCTAATGTGGATGCAGCAAAGCTTTCCGGTGTAAATGTAGTTTCCACCACAGTAAAGACTTATCTGGTAAGTTCCGTATGCTCCTGTGTAGTAGGACTGATCCTTTGCGCACAGGCTGGTATGGGAAACATGGAAGCCGGAAATATGTACGAAATGTACGGCGTAGCAGCGGGGGTAATCGGAGGTGTTTCCCCACTTGGAGGAACTGGAATCCTTCTTGGAACCTTTGCCGGTGCAGCTGTATGGCAGACACTGGAAAATGGACTGAACATGATCGGTGCACAGGTTGGTATCCAGCGAGTTGTGATCGGTGTGATCGTAGTTGCCGCTGTATTACTGGATGTAGTAGTCAGAAACGGACAGTTTGGTAAACGTAGAAAAAAATAATCGCGAAACTAAACCGCAAATGGAGAAGGCGGGTAGTTATAAAAATTTAATTTTATCAGGAGGATTTTTACAATGAAAAGAAAACTTTTAGCTATGGTATGCGCAGTATCTATGATCGCTTCTATGGGAGCAGCAACTGTTTATGCAGAAGACGAAGTAAAGGCTACTGGCAATGAGAAGATCGCTCTGATCACAATGGACTCCATCGACCAGCACTGGATCACCTTA
>OLOW01001522.1_pt1 | contig 16182 bp, 9 predicted proteins | sample 1672801 | NCBI WGS metagenome assembly OLOW01 (sample SAMEA3136725, study PRJEB25190) | human gut metagenome | biome: human gut; feature: human-associated habitat; material: faeces | place: Austria | collected 2013 | reverse complement strand
TTCTCAACCTTCTTTCTTGGAATTCCTTATATTTGAATTATACAGGAAGCTCCTTCCGTGTATATAAAACTGCATGGCTCTTATATTGTTTTACTTTGAAACATGCTTTTGTAAAGCATATATTATTCCCCTTTCCACTTCAATGTACCGTTTAACCGCTCCATGTACATAACAATATTTTTCTTATTAATTCCTGAAAGTCCAATATTTACAAAAAGTTTGTATTTAAATTGTATTTAAAAATTCATAGACAACTCCTTTACATTCCTTTATAAATTCATAATCGTGAGTTATTACAATTACTGTTTTTCCTTCTTCTTTCATCTTTTGTAAATATTTGACAGTGGACGCCATCTGCCCTTTACAAAGCCCGCTTGTCGGCTCGTCTAATATCACGATCGGTTTCAAACTTACTATAGCGAGTGCGATCATAAGTCTTTGCTTTTCTCCTCCGGACAAAGATTGTGGATGACTGTCTTTCTTGTCATAAAGCATCAACTCTTTCAACACCCGCTCCTTTTTTGCATCGTCCTGACTGACGATGGATATTTCCGACCATACAGATTCTGTGAATATCTGATAATTTACATCCTGCATCACCATGGAGATATATTCATAAGATCTTTTTATTTCATTCCCGCAGTAAAAAGATTTTCCTTTTCCTTTCAGCAGTTTTGCCATCTTTTTAATGAATGTGGACTTCCCGACTCCATTCTCTCCTATAATAAAATATATTCCTTCCGAAAATCCGATTTCCCCGATATCCATGATTTTCGTATTTTTAAAGCTTTGTGCAAAATTTTTACATTTTAAAATATTCTTATCCTTTTCTCCGTTTTTCGTTTTGTTCAGCATCTGGATCTGATAGCAGGGATTATCCGATAACAGCTCTTCTTTCCTGATTTCTTCAAAACTCCTTAAGGCATACGTCTCCTTCAGTCTGCAGATCTTGTCATGATCTAAGTCTTCCACAGAGATCATTTCCAGTTTTCCTTCTTTTAAAACAGCCAGATAATCCATGATCTCTTTCAGATAATACAGTCTGTGTTCGGCAATTATCACGATTTTCCCTTTTCGTTTCAGCTCGGCGATGCATTTTTTCAAAAGACCGATCGAATGATGATCCAAAGAAGCCGACGGCTCATCGAAAAGATATACTTGATTGTCCATCGTCATCACACTTGTAATTGCCATAAGCTGCTTTTCTCCGCCTGACAGTGAAAAAATATTTCTGTTTAAAAGCTTTTCCGTATCGAGCAGCTCCGTATATTTTTTTATTATCTTAACCATCTCATCCTTCGGCAGATTTCTGTTTTCCAAAGGAAACGCCAGTTCATCCGTAGACTCAACGCAATAAAACTGTGTTTTCGGATTTTGATATACGGTCGAAATATACCGGCTTCTCTGTGCAATATCCATCTCATTTAACCGCATATCGTTTAATTTTATTTCTCCTGAAATTTCCGCCTCGGTAATCTCAGGGATTATCCCATTGATTACTTTTAATAAACTGCTTTTGCCGGATCCGGATTCTCCCGTTATACAAAAAACCGTTCCTTCAGGAATATGAAAATGTATATCTTTTAGTATTTTGTTTCCTTTATATGACAGATTTAAATTTCTACACGCAAACATATTTCCCTCCTATATAAAATCCTATCAACACGAGCATAAGCAAAAAACAAATGTAGTCTCTCATACAAAACCTGCTTTCGCCGATATACGTTCTTTTCCCATGGATTTTCAGTCCTCGCGTCATCGCCGATACGGCAACATCATCTGCTGTTTTTGTAAGCACCATAAATAATGGAACCATTCTGTATTCAAAAAGCTTTACAGGATGAAAAAAGAGGCGTCTGTTTGTAAGACCATGTAAATACATTGCGTCTTTTACCTGATTATAATCTTCTCTCGCCGTATGAAAAAATCTTGCCATAACCGTAATCGGGATGATCAACACAACCGGAAAATGCATTTTTTTAAGCGCTGACGTCATATGGCTCATTGTAGATGAAGCAAGAGCAAATCTCGCCATCACAAATCCCGGAAGAAGCCGCAAAAACATCATCGTAATAAAAAGAAATAAAGATCCCAAAAAACCACCGGCTGAAAACACCCATTCTTTTTGAATGATGTAAGCAGCCATAATAAACAGGATTCCTTTTACCGCCGCTTTCTTTTCCCTGTTCAAGAGTAAAAATACATATGGCAGCAGCGAATAAGCTGCCGCCACAATCGAAAATTTCGTTTGTATATTTCCCAGGATCAGAGTATACGAAAGACACAATGACATCAACATTTTCGTCCGAAAATCCAGTTTAAATTTTTCACTGTGCACGCTATACCTCCTCTGCCATGCCTGCTTTTACAAAATGTTTCTTCAACATTCTTATGCCTATCGTGCAGCCTATGTACGCGCCGAGCATTCCTAAAATCACAATCAGCGGAAGCGTCCAGTTCGGCAAAACACTCATCATTTTTTGTGTATATTCTTCCCCGTACCCCATATCAAGCATCTGCCGGATATAGGCATCTCTCGCAAAATAAATCGGAAGCCAGTTTCCAAGTCCATATATGGACTGTACGCTGAAAGCAAGTCTTGCATGCTTTACACTTTTATACCGTCCATTCCTTAGGACAACTTCTCCCAGTAAACCGCCGATAACTGCCGTAAGCAGTACCCACGGTCCATGTCCGGTTGCCACAAATGCAAGTGTTACTACGATCGTCTGAATGAAAAGCATCCCTGCTTTTTTAATCTTCGTAAAATAAAGCATGTATACCGGCCCTGACACAATCCCATAAACGAACGGAACGACCGGCATTAAGACCGGAATAAAACCGATCATCCCAGAAAGAAACGTAGCAATAAAAATCAACACGGAAAATAATCCGACATTTACCAAGTCTCTCACATTTAGTACGCCTGTTTTTTCTTTTTTATCCATTATCTTTTTCTCCCAACTATACGAATCATGTTAAGCATTGCAGTATCAAATAAATCCACTTCGGATAATAGCTTTAATTAACTGTAACTGTTTGTTCTATTTTAGAATCGGATAGCATTTTTCTATATGCGGCCGACCGTTCATACATTTCTTTATCATTTCCTATCGCCTCGATTTCTCCGTTGTTCAGAAAAACGATTTTATCAGCGCTTCGGATCGTTCTCATTCTGTGAGCTATCACAATCACTGTTTTTTCTCTGATCAGCTCCGACAACGCCTCCTGAATAAGACTTTCATTTTCAACATCTAAAGATGCGGTTGCTTCATCCATCAATATGATCGGAGCATCTTTCAGTATGGCTCGTGCAATGGAAATTCTTTGCCTTTCCCCTCCTGAAAGCCGTTCTCCGTTTTCACCTATTACAGTCTCTATTCCATTTGGCATTTTTTCGATAAATTCATCGCATCTTGCTATTTTAGCCGCCTCAAAAATTTCAGCATCTGTCGCACCTTTTTTCCCGATCCTTATATTCTCTTTGATACTTGTGTTAAATAACACTACCTCCTGAAAAACAATAGAAAAGTTCTTCAGCAGCGCTTCAGGATCTACTTTACTTATGTCCTCTCCTCCCAGCAAGATCTTTCCTTTATTAATATCCCAAAATCTTGCGGCAAGCTTTGTAAGAGTAGTCTTTCCACTTCCGGATGCCCCGATGAGCGCCGTTACCTCTCCTTGTTTTGCCGTAAAACTTACATTCCTGACAACCGAATAATCCTCATATCCAAATGAAACGTCTTTAAATTCTATATCATAATTTTTCGGATGAAACTTTGATTCCCCCTCTTGGATCGGCATCGTTTTTATTTCTTTTATTCTGCCTACAACACTGTCAAGCATATCGATCATCCCCATAAAGGCTATGATCCCTTCTATCGGAAGATAGATACTTGCAGTCATGATAAGAAATACGATATATACGAAGATATTAATTTCCCCTGCCAAAAGCATTTGCGCGCCTGTAACTGCCACTGTTACGATTCCCATTTTCAGAAGCATTCCCGAAAAAGCCACTGCGACACCTGTTACAATTTCAATAGTGCCTTTTAATTTTGTGCTTTTCTGTAATTTTTCAAAAAATTGCTTTTTTGCTTTTTCTTCCATGTTATAGGATTTTATCTCCTGAATCTGTTCTATCGTTTCCTGAAGATCATCAAGTACCTCTCTGTTTTGTTCTACCCATTTTTCATTACTTTTCTTTCTCTTATTTTTTGATAAAAAGAAAATCAAAAGAGAAACGGGGATCACCCAAAGCGCTGCCAGACCAAGTTTCAAATTATAGTTAAGAATCAAAACAGAAATGATCGTTGTTGAAATCCCGGTAGCATATATATGCGGAACTGCATGAGAAAAAATTTCTTCATACAGCGACATATCTCCCATCATCGTCGCAGCCAAATCTGATATGTTTCTTTTTCCAAAATACGATAACGGTAATTTTTTCAATCTATTGGCAATATCGACTCTGACATTTGCGCTCTCACTGTAAACGTTCGTATATAGACGGGTATAGTCCCATCTTGCAACAAAAAACATAACAAAAAGCATTGCCAATATAATAAGTACATAATTTTGTGGTGTTAATGCTATCGCCTCTTCCGCAGTATCCATATCGCTTAGCGATTGAAATATAAACATAAATGCAATCATCGGCGGAAACATCTTCGTCAAATTTAAAATCGTACGGGAAAAAACAGCTTTTCTTAAATTGTTTGCTCCGGTCTGCGACATCGCATATTTTTTCATAAAATAATTAATCATTTTTACCTCCAATCTTCCAATTGACAGATCTCCGGTATTCGTCCCAAAGCGACTTGTATATTCCGTTTTTTTCTAAAAGCGCTTCGTGTTTTCCTTCTTCTGCAATACGCCCCTTTTCGATTACGAGAATTTTGTCTGCATTTACAACTGTCGAAAGCCGATGTGCAATCAGCAATGTCGTTTTATTTTCAGCTAACTTTTTGAAAGATTCCTGTATAATGCGTTCATTTTCAGGATCTGCAAAAGCGGTGGCTTCATCCAGTATCACATATTCCGCATCCTTTAAAAAAGCTCTGGCGATCACGAGCCGCTGCGCTTCTCCTCCTGAAAAATATGTACCTTTCGTTCCATACACTGTCTCCAATCCATCTTTTAGACCGTCCACAATCTCTTTTGCTCCCGCATCAAAAAGCGCCTGTTCAATCTCTTTATCAATGGCATCTTCCTTCCCACACAGAAGATTTTCTCTCAGGCTCATTTTAAAAAGCCTTGCATTTTGAAACACAAATGAAATTTTCCGCATAAGCGAAGTTTTATCATATTCTTTTATATTGCTTCCGCCCAATAAAACTTCCCCTTCATCTGCATCGTAAAATCTTGCGGCAAGACGGGCGATTGTCGTCTTTCCGCTTCCCGAACGTCCGACCAGCGCCACTGTTTCACCTCGATTTACTTTGAAAGAAATGTTATCTAATACTTTTTCACTTCCGTAAGAAAAAGAAACGTTTTTAAATTCGATCCCGCCTGTCGTCTGATCTTCTTTCCCGTAAGCCATCTCATCATACTCAAGAATATCTTCTATTTTATCAAGAGCCAGTTCTGCAAAATAAAGATATTGACTGATTGTCGCAGTACGCATAATAAGAACTCCGAAAATCGGTCCGATCAAAAAGTATATGATCGAATCAGCGACAACTTCATGCGGATTTTCTCCCGCTGCAATAATAAACAAAGCAGCCGGAACAAGAAAAAACGCCGTCGAACCCGAAGTCGCTTCAAACATAGACATTTTATTTCTGTATCCCATAGTCATTTTCAAGACGCTGTCCTTCATAACAATAATAGAAGTATAAAGACGCTTAAAACTTTCCACGCTCTGACCGAATGTTTTTACTACCGGGATTCCTCTGACATATTCAACTGTCTCGGCAGACAATGTATTGATCTGTTTATAGTATTCTTCTCTGTTTTTCTTCCCTTGAGCAGTCAGCATTGTCGCCATAAAAATAAGACCGATAAAAACAGGGATAAGACTTGTCAATCCTAACCTCCAGTCAAATAAAAACAAAAAGACTAATATGACAACCGGAGAAACAAATGTCGAGGCAATGTCCGGGAGCTGATGCGCCAAGACATTGTGCGTTTCACCTGCGCCGTTTATAATGATCCCGCGCAGTTTCCCGCTTTCTTTGTTCATAAAATACCCCAACGGTTTATCTAACAGTTTTTTCACACTGATCTTTATAATATTTTCTTCAACTTCAAATGCAAAAAGGTGTGAAAAAATTCCTGCCAAAACATATAAACCAAGTCCTACACAAGGAAATATTACCGCATATGCTATATTTTCTCTTATCATGGTGTAATTTACATTTCCATTCAAGATCACATTTTTTATAATATTGTGAATATACCACATAGGCATCAGCAACAGGATTCCCGACAAAGCCGAAAAAGCCATTGCCAAAAAAAGCATGTATTTTCTTTTCCCTGCATAAGGTATGATTCTTGTTAAAACAGACTTTTTCTTTTCTTTTTTCATCCTAATCCTCTCCTTTCACGCTCAAATCAACAAAATCTTTTCGGATTTCAGATTTGATAATTTTATCCCATTTAGTCTTTTTTTGTTTTTAAAACTAATTTCCGGTTGCTACAATCAGTATTGTATCAGTTTAATTATTGTGTTACAATAAACTTAGAGTTTTTAGTCCAAAAGGGATAACGTCTAATCGGGATATTTGTTTTTGCATGAAAGCGGAGAAAATTATAATGAACTACTACGAATTTGTTAAAAACTACTTAGGAACTGATTCCTGTAAAGAAAAATCAAAATACTGTAATATCGGAACTACTTTCTGCGTTTGCAGAGAGGAAGCAGAAGGCTGTTATTGGTTTTATGAAACGGATTCTTTTATCGTCGAGATACATGACTTTTTTATAAAAAAGGATATTGTCTACTCGTCTGCTCTTAATATGGATCAATTTATGTCGTTTTCTTCTTCCTATATCATTACCGGAAACGGCGAAAGCTTTAGTCCTTATCAGACGTTGTCTGCAGGCTCTCTCCATATTGTCGATGTGGAAAATATGCACAAAGATTATAAATTTCTTTTGCACAGTAATTTCCCATATTTAAGCGTAGGAATCAGTTTCAAAAAAGAAATGATCGAAGAGTATCTATATTCTTTGAAAAAAGAAAAAAATATTTCTTATTCAGATATATTCACCTCTTTCAATCCGGCAATCATCAAATCGTTTGCACCGTTAGCGAAAGAAATATTAAACTGCAAAATGAAGTCTCCTGCCGCAGAGCTGTTTTTTGAGGCAAAGGCAAAAGAATGGCTTAGCTTGACTATAAACGCTTTTTTCAACAATAAAGATGTTCGTATTTCAAAAGACGATGACAAAGCATTAAAAGATGTGGCAAATTACTTAGACGATCATTACGCGCTCGACGTTTCTCAGCAGACCCTTGAAAAAATCGCCTCAATGAGCGGAACAAAATTAAAAAAATTATTCAAGCAAAAATATCAGCTTAGTATTACGGAATATTCTCAAAGAAGGCGTGTGAACATGGCGGAAACGCTACTGCTTAACACTTCCCTTAGCATTAAAGAAATTTCCGAATCTGTAGGTTATTCATCCCACAGTAAATTCAGCTCTTGTTTCAAAAAGTTTAAAGGGATATATCCCCGCGACGTCAGAAAGCTTTCCGAAAAAAGCACACACACTTTAGGATGCGGAAGAATCACTCTATAAACAAAATCACCGGAAGTGCCAAAAGGCACATCCGGTGATTCTGTTTATAGAACTTACTTCTGCATGTCACTAATTATTTTTTTCAGCATGTAAATTTCTTTTCTTCTTTTTTCCGTACAAAAAATATCGTTCCCACGCTTAATACCGCAATCACTGCAAATAAAATCGGAGTTGAACTATCGCCTGTTTTAACAGCGCCTGCATTCTTTTCTTTGTCTTCTTTTCCGACTTCTTTTAATTTCAATTCGTCGATTGCTTTTGCAAGTGCCTGTTCTGCATCTTCTACTTCCGCTTTCGTTGCGTCCTCGTCTGCAAATACCTCTTTTGCTTTCGCTAATGCCGACATGAAGTTTTCTGCGCTTTCTTCTGTGTAAAGCTTCACATCGATCTGTTCTGCACTTTGGATCAATTCTTCCAGTTTTTCTTTGCTCGGTATCAACCTCAATCCAAAGACTGCATTGCGAAGATTTGCACACGCCTGATCCACTTCCTCTTTTGTCGCGTCCTGTTTTTCTAAAATATTTTCAGCCGCCTCAAATGCTCCCATAAAAATCTGACCGCTTTGGGCTGTATACTCACTCAGTTTTTCTACATATTTCCGCGAATCGTCTACAAGTTTCCGAAGCTGTGATTTATCCACAGGTATCACTTTCAATCCATCCATTGCCTCTTGTAATTTTTTATGAGCCGCGTCAAGTTCATCCTGCAGCGCATTTTCATTGGCAAGCACAGCTTCCGCTTCTTCAAGCGCTTCTTTAAACGCATTCGCACTCTGCTCTGTATAAATATCTGTATTGATTTCTTTTGCAATATCTACCAGCTCTCTGAGCAATTTTGCATCTCCTGTAAAAGACAAATATTCAAGCATTTTTTTAAGATCAGCTTCTGCCTTGTCAACTTCTCCCTGTGTTGCGGCTTCATTTGCAAAAACAGTTTCAGCCGCTTCAAGCGCCTCGTCTAATTTCTGTTTTACAATCGGTACAACATATTCATATTCCGGTTTTGTTTTTGCATCTTTCGCATATTCAATCGCAGCTTCCAAAGCTTTTTTATCCGCTTCCACAACCGGAGGTGCTTCTGTTTTTATTCCTGTAAGGCGGATTTCCGCTGCCGAAGCATAGTCATTATCCGCTTCCACGCTAAGCGCGTCCAAAGATGTCAAACGCACATACTTTGCGCAGACCGGCTCAAATGAAGCCAGTTTCCATGCAGCGTTCGCGTCCCATGTTCCTGTTGCCGCCTGTTCAAAGTGAACGCCGTCATTACTTACTTCCACTTTGTATTCCGTAATAATACCGTTTGTTCCTCCCGAAGGTCTCGGCTGATAACGGATTCCGTCGATCAAATAAAAGTCTTTCAGTTCAAACTGAATCCAATGTTTTTCGCGTCCGTGACCGGCGCTCCATTTTGTATGCCACAATGTATCCGCTTTTCCGTCCAGAACATTCGACGCCTCCTGACCCGATTGAGCCGAACCTGCCGCAGCGCTCATCTGATCTGTCGCAATATCTCTTGCCGCATCCGAAGGATCTACTCCGATGTATCCCATTTTAACATCCATATCTCCCGAACTTACGCACAAATCATTTGCATTTTTTACTGTGCCTGTTTCATCGCAGATAATTTTTGGTCCTTTAAACTGAATAGTTCCTTCATCGCCTTTTTGTACAGTGTATTCAAATACTAACTCCTTGTCGTCATTCCCACCGGATACATAGTTTGCATAACGGCCTTTACCATTTAACATAAATCTGAATTTCGGTGTTCCTTGCACAGTGACATTCTGATCTGTTTTCACTGTGATCACATATTTATCTCCCGGGAGCGTATAAGCGTGATCGTCTGTTTTTTCCACTTTGTATGTAACAGATGTAATCGTCGGACTCAATAAATTCACTTCATCTTTAATATACTCTAAATTAAACGCAGTAAATTTGATCGTATTCTGATGTTCATAGAGAAGTCCCATATTTCCGTCTTTCATTTTTGTCAGACAAGAATATGCGTAATTATTAGGACAGAACATTTTTTCTTCTACCCAGTCTACAGAAAAACTATCCTTTGTTTCTGTCACTTCTCCGATTCGCAATGTTCCGTTATTTCTTCCTGTCCCTCCCGGATTCGACATGATCACTCTGTCTTTGCCGCCTGTTCCGTTTTTATCATAATATAAAACAGATAACTGACAGTATACTTCCGGCGCCGTTGTATCGATCGGATCACTCCATGTCGCTCCTCCGTCTGTACTTCTTGAAACAACAACTTTTCCGTTTCCGCGTGTATTTCTCATAAACTGAAGCAAATTTCCGCTGCTTAGTTCAATGATCTGACTTTCTGTCAGTTCACTGATGCCGACCGGATTTTGCGAAGAAGTCTCCTGTCCGTCTTTGTTGATTCTTCCGTCATTCGGAGATTCTCCTCTATGCCATGTTTTTCCGCCGTCATCACTGTAAACACAAGCCGAAGACTGGAATCCTATACCGCTTCCGGCAATCGTATAATAAATCGGGAATATAAGTCTTCCCGGATGCTTTTCATCATACTGAAGCTGAACTCCGAATCCAGGACCGACACCGCAAAATCTCATCCAGTCTTCTTTTACCTGCGGCGTAATGTCTACCGGTTCGCTCCACGTCATACCGTCGTCATCGCTATAACTTAGCCACAAATAGCATGTCTGCTTAGGATGAAGCGGAGCGGAATCGTTGTTCTTAGAAGCGCTTCTCAAATAAATATTTCCCACATATTTACCGGATTGATACAGATCGCCTTTTTCGTGGTATCCTTGTTTATCATTTCCTTCAAACTGTTTTACCACATAATCGGTTTTGCGATTCTCCTTATCAAATACTTCTCCGTTCTCTCGAAGCGTATATTGATTATTGTCTTTATCATAAAGCGCCAGATAATCTTTTCCATCTACTTTCACATAGCCTGTTCCCGTTTCTTTGATCGAATATGTACCCTGGCTTCCATTCGTCGATTCCGGCATCATATCTACAAGCATCCAGACACGCCCCGGATTCTTTCCGTTTTCGCCCTCTGCGATCAATGCCGGGTCAATCGTATACGCAGATTGTGTGCCGTTAAAATAGGATTGTGATTTCAGATCGATTACATCGATCGGCTCTTCCCATGTCAGTCCGTTATCTGTACTTCTTCTGACAACTGTATCAATATTTCCCCAGTCGGACCAATGTGTATTTCTTTGATCGGCTGCTGCGATCAGAGTTCCTTTGCTCGTTGTAACCATTGCGGGAATACGGTAATTATAAGAATCATAATCGCCCATATCATAAATACCGTACTCGCCTGTCTTATAGACGTTCTCTCCGTATTCCGGTTCATCCTGCGGCAAAGTACGTCTATGAAGCTCCATAACCTGTTCCGCATTTAACGTTTCATCAAACACATTGACGCTGTCGATCGTTCCGTAGAACGGCCATTTCGCGCCCGGCGTCTTATTCGTTCTGCTGATTCCGCCAAGCGTAACCATATCCGGAGTCCAATCTCCCTTCAGCAAATGCGTTGTCTCGAATTTTCCGATGGATGCTCCGTCTAAGTAAAACTCTGCATGTGTGCCGTCAAAGGCATATGTCACCGTATGCCACTGGGCATTATTGACAGATTTTCCGTCTTTGAGCGTAATATATTTATCCCCTTTTCCCTGCACTTCATATCCGATCCGATTGTCCTTCGGCTTAATATAGAGCGCTCCGTACTCTTTATCCGCATTGCTGTTCGACAGCGATAATAATCCGTAAATCGTTTTGCCTACAGCCGCCTCGTTCAAGCGATATGCAAAAGAAAACGTTCCTTTTTTCAATCCGGAAATTGTCTCTTTTTGCTCCGGAAGCTGAACCATCTTTCCTTCTGTTCCGTCAAAAGTTTTTCTCTGATAAGTAAAAATCGGTGTTCCTACAGAAACTGCACCGTGATCTGCCAGGATCTGATCTTCGGAAGCCGCTTCATTATACAGTTTTACCTGCTTGATACTTCCGGTAAAAGGATAACTGTTTCCCGAAATCCGTTTTGCGCCTCCAAATGTCACTGAAGTCGGTTCCCACTCCATTTTATCAACAAAATTAGTCTCGTCAACTTCCCACTTCTGTACAAGTTGTTGATCCAAATATACTTTATAATAGTTGTCCTTTTCTACCGCAAGCGTGATCGTATGCCATTGATCATCCGCAAGATTCACATTATCTACCGTAAAATTTCTGTGATCATTTACAGTTGCGTTTTTACGGAATTCAAAGCCGATTTTATTTCCGCCGCTGATATACAAAGACATGTAATGATTCGCATGCTTGTCTCCGTTGATCGCGGCCAGCGCCTGCAAATTAGTACTGCCTGTCTTAAAACTCAGCGTGATCGTACCACTTCCCAAATCGTTTACAAAAGACACGTCTTCTTGTGGTATTTCAAAACGTTGATCAATGCCTTGAATCTGCTGTTCTTCACTCAAATACTCCTTGCACAAAATTTGCCGTTTCTGCATCTGCCGCTGTCTCAATTCCTTCCGCACCTTCATTTTGAGCAAAAACAGGCATGGCGCCTTGGGTCACCATAGCGAGTGCCAAAAGGACCGCCATTATTTTTTTCTTCATGCTCATCTCTCCTTCTTTCAATGAAATATATTACAAATTATAGCATGTTTTCGTTTTCTTTTTTGTGCAAAAATGTTGCTTTTATTTTTACTTTTTGTATAATACGGAACATTTGATGTTATTTTGCATAATCAAGTTGATATATATATCGTTTCAAAAGACATAACTCCCAATATCAAAAATCACCGGAAGCGCCAAAAAGCATCTTCCGGTGATTCTATTCACATGACCTACTTCTGAACGATATTGATTATTTTTTTCGGTACATAAATTTCTTTGACGATCGTACCTGTCAGTTTATCGGCTACCGCTTCTTTTCCGGCGGCGATTGCCTCATCTTTTGATGCATCGGCAGAAATACTGATAACAGCTCTTGTCTTTCCGTTAATCTGTACCGGCACTTCAATCTCGTCATCTTTCATTGCACTTTTGTCATATGACGGCCATCCTGCTTTAAAAATTGTTTCTCCATGGCCAAGCTGCTCCCACATTTCTTCGGCAAAATGCGGTGCAAACGGAGAAAGAAGAACCGCGATTGTTTCTAATGTTTCTTTATCAATTCCGCCTTCCTTTTTCGCCATTTCAATAAACTTGTTGTTATACTCCATAAATCCCGAAATTACAGTATTCAAACTGAAACTTTCCAGACGATTTGTAATATCATAAACCATTTTATGGCGAAGTTTTATCATCTCTTTTGTCGGCTGAACGTCTGCTTCTTTACTGTCCATAAGCAGATTCCAAAGACGTTTCAGGAAACGGTTTACTCCGTCGATTCCTCTGTCGTCCCATTCCGCATCCAACTCCGGCGGTCCTACAAAAAGCTCGTACATTCTTAACGAGTCGCATCCATAATCATTCACAAGAGCATCCGGCGAAACGACATTTCCTTTTGATTTACTCATCTTAATTCCGTTCTTTCCGGTGATCATTCCCTGATTGAACAATTTGTGGAACGGTTCGTCAAAATCTACTACTCCGATATCATACAAAAATTTTGTATAAAACCGAGAATACAGAAGGTGAAGCACGGCATGTTCTACGCCTCCGATATACATATCTACCGGCAGCATCTCGTCTGCTTTTTCTCTGGACACTAATTCTTTATCGTTTTTACTGTCTACATAACGCAAGAAATACCATGAAGATCCTGCCCATTGAGGCATCGTATTTGTCTCACGCTTTGCAGGTTTTCCACATACCGGACATGTACAATTTACCCATTCTTCAATTCCTGCAAGTGGTGATTCTCCTGTTCCTGTCGGTTCATAAGATTCTACGTCAGGAAGCGTAAGCGGCAGTTCTTCTTCCGGTACCGGAACATTACCGCAGTCAGGACAGTGAATGATCGGAATCGGTTCTCCCCAGTAACGCTGACGTGAAAATACCCAGTCACGCAGTTTAAAGTTGACTGTTGCTTTTCCGAATCCGCGCTCTTCTATAATGTGCGGAGCTTCTTTTTTAAGCACTGACGATTCCATTCCATTCCACTCGCCCGAGTTGATCATCGTTCCCGAAGCTTCTGTATAAGCTTCTGTCATATTTTCGATTTCTTTTCCGTCTTTTGCAATTACCTGAATAATAGGAATATTGAATTTTTTTGCAAACTCAAAGTCACGATCATCATGAGCAGGAACACACATAATCGCTCCTGTACCGTAATCAGCCAATACATAATCAGACAGCCAGATCGGTGTCTTCACTCCGCTAAGCGGATTGATTGCATAGCTTCCCGTAAATACGCCTGTCTTCTCTTTGTCCTGAAGACGATCTACGTTTGATTTCATTGACGCATCGTAAATATATTTTTCCACTGCTTCTCTTGTCTCATCTGTCGCAAGAGATGCCGCCATCTCATGTTCAGGAGCAAGCACCATAAATGTCGCGCCGTAAAGCGTATCAGGTCTTGTCGTATAAACAGTGATCTTCTCATCTCTTCCGTCAACAGGGAACTCCACTTCTGCTCCGTAGGATTTTCCGATCCAGTCAGCCTGCATCTTCTTTACTTTTTCCGGCCAGTCCAGCTTATCGAGATCATTTAACAGCCGATCTGCATATGCTGTGATCTTCAACATCCACTGACGAAGATTTTTCTTCGTGACTTCCGCTCCGCAGCGCTCGCATTTGCCATTTACAACTTCTTCATTTGCCAAACCGGTCTTACAGGACGGACACCAGTTGATCGGAAATTCTTTTTCATATGCAAGTCCTTCTTTAAACATCTTCACAAAAATCCACTGCGTCCATTTATAAAAATTCGGATCTGTCGTGTTAACTTCCATATCCCAATCATAGAGCGCTGCGATCTCATTGATCTGACGTTTAATATTCGCCACATTTTCCGCCGTTGATTTCGCCGGATGTACTCCCATCTTGATCGCATAGTTTTCAGCAGGCAGACCGAATGCATCCCATCCCATCGGATGTACAATATAATATCCCTGCTGAAGTTTATAACGGCTCCATACGTCAGAAATTACATACCCTCTCCAATGTCCGACATGAAGACCGTTTCCTGACGGATACGGAAACATGTCAAGACAGTAATACTTCTGTTTTTTATTTCCGTTATCATCCACTCTTGGATTTACCGAATTTTCCGCCCATTTTTCACGCCACTTTTTTTCAATCGCTTTGTGATTATACATTATCTTTGTACCCATATGTTTCTCTCCTTCATTCATCGTTATATTACGCATAAAAGAAAGCCTCCCGTTCCTGAAAACTCAAGAGACGAAAAGGCTTATTTCCGTGGTACCACTCTTGTTCATCCGACCGGACCGGGAAAACTTTTTGTTCCTGTATCCTCATCCGACCAAATGCACTCATTCATTCTATAACGGGAATTCCCGCTTTCGTCTACTTGAAGTTCAACGAAAGAACTCCGAGGTGAGTTCACAGTTTACGTTTCTGCCTCGCACCGACCGGCAGTTCTCTGAATACGATACACTCCTACTATTCCTCTTCCATGTTTTTGCAATATCCTTATTCATTATAAATATGTCATTAAAATAAGTCAAGGTATTTTCACCGGAACTATGCCGATTCCGCTATCACTTTCGATTTTTCAAAGTTACGTCAACTCTGCGATTCTGGATACGCCGACATAAATTTCGGATATTTTATACCATGTACTGTAGTCGACTTTCCCCGTTTGCGGCAGTTGAAACACTTCCTGAAATTTTCTGACCGATTCCGCCGTTTTTGAACCGTAAATACCGTCTGCCGTAATTTTAGGTATCGCAGGATACGCTCCCGCAATTACATTCAACTGCTCCTGTATCTGCCTCACCTTTTCTCCGCTTGACCCGATCTCCAATACATATCCCGGCCACGAAGATGGAATACCTGATATTTCCGGCGCAATATTAATATACATGTCATCTCCGTAAAAATAACGAAGAATCTCGATCGGTGTCAAACCTTTATCTCCAAGTTCCTTCGACCCCCATTGTGTCAACCTTTTCGTAACAACATACAAATCATTTTATATCCCTATAAGGTATCCTTAACGTAAAAACCTGCAACTGTTACTTCTTTATATAATGTATGAAGATGATACAATATTTCTCCCCGGAGCTAATACTCCGGGGAAATGTTTTTTAGTACAGCTGAAATTTATCAAACGCAATGCCAAAACATCCGGCATGTCCGTCCTGTCCATTTCCAGTCTCATTGTCGAACTGCCACGGATAGTAACCGCCGCCGATCGGAGCGACTCTGTACTGCGCTTTTTGATAACCATATTTTGCAACAATATCCGCCGGAGTGTCATAATATACCTCTACGGCATCGATCACAGCTCCCGGATATCCAGCATAGCCGT
>OLOW01001520.1_pt1 | contig 16189 bp, 12 predicted proteins | sample 1672801 | NCBI WGS metagenome assembly OLOW01 (sample SAMEA3136725, study PRJEB25190) | human gut metagenome | biome: human gut; feature: human-associated habitat; material: faeces | place: Austria | collected 2013 | reverse complement strand
AAGAGTAGCTCATCCAATTCAGGCGCGTCCATAGCGTTCATGTCTTCCTCCGCCACATCATAGCTGGTTCGAAATGCCAACGGTTGGGAGTCACGATCGTGACAAAATCCATCCTTTCTCCTTCCGGTAAGGTCATTTCGTGTTCGAACATTTCTTGGTAAGTGCTGTAAATCCGGTCTTCCGGCAAAAAGTACGATAAACCGGAGCTTTTGGATATCTCAGGGTCTACGCTGAAACATCCGCAAACTAATTCGATCTGATTGTCCATAAAGGCTGCGCGACGGTGGATCGCCCCGATGAAGGCGTCACTACCTCCTCCAACCATTCCCATTCTTAATTTTCTGTTCTTCATGATATTATTAAATTAGCAATTCGGTGAATTGAGATATTGCCCAAAGTTACAAAATGTTGTAATAAGTGCAATGTGTTTTGCAATAAATAATTTGTTATGCGAAGTGTATATGTCATATACAAAAAAAACTTGATTCCGAAAATCAATATCACTGTATCACTTTTTATTTTTAACTGACTGTATATTAGTATGATGATATGCAATTGGTGCTTGAAATATCTATCACGCTTATATCACTCATATGTCACCGCTTTTTTATAAGTTAAAAGTCTTTTTAGGACTTGCTTAGCTCAACTACCTGATATATAGTACCTCTGTTGCTTCTTTTCGAAGGAATGCCGTTTCGCTTCAAAAGACGTCCGAAGTTGGAAATGACGGTTTTTGTGTAGCTGAAATCACGTTGTTTCTGCTTGATCCGCCCTAAAATCTCTATCGACAGAAGAAATTCGCCTACCTCATTCTTTTTCGGGAGTCGGAAATATTGCAGGAACAGTTGTTCTTCGGGCGGTATTTGCTGGAACTGCCGGTTGTTGGCGACTATTTCGGTTTCTTCCTCGTGTGTGAACCAGTAGCGTTCGCCGTTAGCCAATGCTTCCATCGCCTGTGCATACAGCTGCTCGTAGTCGATCGGTTGTATATAATCGATGGTGTCTGTGACTTCCATGCAAATGAAACGTCGGCTACCGGTCGGGTCGGTCAGGATATTGAAGTTGTTGCTTGTCGCGATGAATGTGGCGTAACGTCTTAAATTCCTGTTGGCCGTCTGATAGGGCAGCCGTGTACTGACATTCGCTTTTTGCAGGATATGCTTCAAAAAACTTTGATGAGAACTTTTCACTGAATCAAATTCATCGATATTAATCAACGCATACCGGTGCAAAGCCAACTCCGCCCCACGGCGATTGCCGAAATCGATACTGTCCGTATAATAAGGACGCAACACTGGTGGCAACAAATTCAAGCAAAACGTGGACTTCCCACACCCTTGACCACCGACCAACAGAGGTGTCGTACTATTCCCGTGTTCCGAATCCAGTTCCATCCAATGTGCCACCATGCTTAGGAACCAGCGGTAAAACAAATCTCCCCATACCGGATTGTCACAAGGGACACGCCCGGCTAATGCCCTGATGCGTTCTTTTCCGTCCCAAGCCGGAAGATTCCCAAGAAAATGATCGATAGGATGATATATCGGAACACGATCGGAGTTGACATATCGGTCGATATCCTTGTCCCATACATTCAACCCTTCCTGCTGGGCTTCCAAGCAAATGGAATTCCGGACTTTCGTCGTATAAGGCTTGTAAACGAACTGTATCATCGAACGGTCCAAATATTCCACTCCACCGCTCATCTCATTCGTCCGGATGAAGCAAGAAGTCCGCCGGTAAATCCAACTGCAAGACCCGGACGATCTGCGATCGAATATGCGATATAACCTGCAAGTACCGGAACCATCAGTCCCATGGACAGATCTCCGACATATTTAAAGAATGCGGAAAGTGGTGTACAGGTACCGAAGTTTGAACCACCGGTTGAACCATATCCACAGATTGTATCGATCAGGAATGCCAGTGCGATCATGATACCGCCACCAATAACGAATGGAAGCATATGGGATACACCGCTCATCAGATGTTTGTAGATCTGACTTCCAACACCGCCTGCGCTTTCTTCCTCTGCTTTCTTTCCACTCTCATGATGCACCGAAACCTTGCCATCGATCACTTTATTGATAAGCTCTTCCGGTTTGTGGATACCATCTGCTACCTTTGTAAAAAGAACTGGCTTGCCGTCAAATCTTGCGGTCTCTACATTCTTATCGGCTGCTACGATAATACCATCACATTCTTCAATCTCCTTTGCTGTCAGACGATTCTTAACACCGCCGGAGCCATTTGTTTCAACCTTGATCGTAATGCCCATTTCATTTCCTTTTTTCTCAAGGGCTTCCGCTGCCATAAATGTATGTGCGATACCGGTCGGACATGCTGTAACTGCAAGGACTCTGTATCCTGTCTTTTCCGGTGCGTTTTCTTTCTTATCTTCTGTTGCTTCTCCAAGTTCATCCGCGAACTTTTCCATCTCATATTTGCTGCAGATATCTAAGAACTGATCTGCATTCTTTGCTGCAAGAAGTTCTGCTCTGAAGTTCTCATCCATCAGCAACATACTGAGTCTTGATAATACTTCCAGATGTACATCTGCACCCTTTTCCGGTGCTGCGATCATGAAGAACAGGTTTGCAGGCTGTCCGTCTAATGAATCATAATCTACACCGTCCGGTACTGTCATAGCTGCAAGTCCCGGCTGCTTAACTGCTGCATTCTTGGAATGAGGAATCGCGATTCCCTCTCCAACTCCGGTCGAACCGGATTCTTCTCTTGCAAGAATTCCTTTCTTGAATTCTGCCTTATCTGTTATATTGCCCGATTTTGCATGAAGATCGATCAGATAATCAATCGCTGCGTCTTTAGAATCTACTTTTACACCAAGGGCAATTCCTTCTTTTTTTAATAACTCCCTTATTCTCATACTCATTCTCCTTTATTCAAATACCGGTTTATCAGGATCTGGTCAGGTCAGTCGGTTCTTCTCCCTTTTCCCCAACTGTTAAAATTGTCCTAAAAGCTTCTCAACCTGGTCTTTTGTTGCAAGTCCTTCTGAAAATGCGGTTGCGCTGCCTGTTGCTGCGCCGTACTTTAATGCTTTCTTGTAATCATGCTCTGCAAAATAGCTTGCGATAAATCCTGCCACCATGGAATCTCCGGCTCCTACAGAATTAACAACTTTTCCTTTTGGAACGCCCATTCTGTATGTCTCTCCGTTCTCTGTGATCAGCATAGATCCGTCTCCTGCCATAGAGACCGCTACGTTTCTTGCTCCAAGTGCCTGTAATTTCTTTGCATATTCTTCAATCTCCTCATCGGAATGAAGTGTTACGCCAAACATTTCTCCAAGCTCGAAGTTATTCGGCTTGATAAGAAACGGATGATACTTGAGAACATTTAACAAGAGATCCTTCGTAGCATCGACTACGATATCAACCTTCTTGCCTGCAAGTCTTGCCATGATTTTCTCGTACACATCAGATGGTAAAGATGGTGGGATCGCTCCTGCCAGAACCAGACAGTCACCGTCTGTTAAACCATCTAATTTCTTATAAAGTTCTTCCAGTTCTGCATCGCTGATATTGGGGCCTTTTCCATTGATCTCTGTTTCTTCTCCGGCTTTCAGCTTAACATTGATTCTGCTAACGCCATCTGAAACCGTGATGAAATCAGCTTTTACACCAAGGGCAGCGACTCCTTCTTCAATCGCTTTTCCGGTAAAGCCTGCAACAAATCCAAGTGCTACAGAATCTACGCCCAGATTCTTAAGGACTGTCGAAACATTGATTCCCTTTCCACCGTAGAACAGGGCTTCTTCTCTGCTTCTGTTTACCGAACCGATTTCCAGTTTTTCCATTCTGACAACATAATCGATTGCCGGATTGAAAGTTACTGTGTAGATCATTCCTTCATTACCTCCTTTATGACTGTTGCATCTGCATACTTATCATTTACAAGTCGGTCGGTGATAATACACGCCTTCTTGATTCCTGCAAATGTAACCGCTGTAACCTTGTCAAACTTCGTGTGATCGGCAAGGACAACACTTGCATAAGATCGGTTGACCGCTTCCATCTTTACAAGTGCTTCTTCTACATCGACTGTCGTGAAACCGTAATCTGTATGTACACCGTTGGTTCCAAGGAAGCATTTTGAGAAATTGAACATCTTCATATTATTTACAGCATCTGCACCTACCGTAGATTCTGTGACCGGCTTTCCGAGTCCTCCGATCATGTATGCCCGAAGTCCTTTGTTCATCAGCCGTTTGATATGTGCAATTCCGTTTGTGACAAATGTCGCTCTGGTTGATTCCAGATACTCGATCATCCATCCGGTACTTGTTCCTGCATCTATGAAAATAAAATCGTCATCATTGATCATATTCACCGCATACCGCGCAATTGCTTTCTTTTCTTCCACACAGAGCTGCTCTTTTACACTGACCGCAATCTCATCTGCAATAAACTGGTGTGCAACTGCTGTAGCTCCTCCGTGTACCTTATTCAGTTTTCCCATTTCATCGAGAGCGATAAGATCCCGCCTTATGGTTGATTCTGATGCTCCTGTGCACTCTGTCATTTCTGCAACTGTGATCGTTCCTTTGTTCTTCAGAGCTTCCAGTATCTTGTTATATCTTTCTTCCGTAAGCATATATATAGGTCTCCTTATTATCAAATCATTTTATTATTTGCAATTCAATTCATATATATGCATTATAACCGATTTTTCATTCAAAATCAATCATATTCGTTCAACTTGAATTTATATTAACACACATTTCATTCAGAATCAATCATTAATTTGCATTTTTTTGAAGTTTTTTGAACAAATATGAAAGAAACGGAATTAAAGAAAGCAGGCAGTCTCGTTATAAGACCACCTGCCGGTCGATAACCAATCTGCTATATCGAATATTGCTGATTGATATATGACATCAGCCAAAGGGTCATAGCTGCGCATCTTCCAAAAAGGATCTCATTATAGAGTTCTTTTTTGCGTACGAAATTCTAAAATATAAAATGGGACATCACCATATATTTCCGGTTGTTCATGTCTAAAATTACATATATAATATAAATATCTGCATTAGCTGATATGGGGGGACTTATTAAGTTAACAGATCAAATATTTTATTACATAGTTCGGAGGTAATTTCTATGAAACATTCCAATTCTTTCTGGAAACGTACAATCATCGGATGCAGCCTGCTCGGTATGGTTATCGTAACTGCATTGCCAGCACAGGCAGCAGTTCAGGCAGCAACTTTAAATGAGCGCACAGTTTCCGCTGTCAGTACATACACAGGCACCAATGCTGCCCTTGCCACAAGTAAGACCGCAGCTATAAACACTGCCACTTCTACTACAAATACAACCACAAATGATGCCACCCTTACCGCAAGCAAGACCACGGCCAAGAAAGCTGCACTGAATAAAACATCTTTAAAGCTGAAGAAGGGCAAAACTTACCAGTTAAAAACAAAAAATGTAAAGGGAACGGTAACATGGAGATCTTCTAATAAGAAGATTGCCACAGTTTCAAAGAAAGGTAAGGTTACTGCAAAAAAGGCAGGCTCCACCGTTATTAAAGCTACCTATAAAAAGAACGGAAAGATAAAGACATTAAAGTGCAAGGTCACTGTTACAGCAGCGAAAAAAGAATCCCGTGAAGAGACTGTAAAAAAGAAAATCCTTGCATTACAGAATACATATAAAGAAGGTACAACATGGACAAATGACAACTTCTATCTCTGGAAGGCAAAGAACATGTACTGCTATGGTTGTATCGCCCTTGCCGGAAAGATCAGTGATACTGTATTCGGCAAAGATGCACCTGTAAAAACGCATAAAGATTTCTCCGCGATCAAGAGCGGCGACCATATCCGGATCGGTAATTATCATTCCGTTATCGTCATCTCACATACGAGCGATTCTGTAACAGTAGTAGAGGGAAACTACAACTCCTCCATTCACTGGTTCCGAACCATAACAAAATCTTCCCTGCAGCAAACAGGCTTTTCAGTAGATACACGGTATTAAGCAAAAAGGTGACAGGTCAATATCTGACCTGCCACCTTTTATTTATGAACGATAATCCCCGTTGATCTTAACGTAATCATAAGTCAGGTCACAGCCCCACGCCTTGGCGGATGCTTCGCCCTGATTCAGATTGACGTTAATATAGATATCATCATCAGATAATACCTCAGAGGCTTTTTCCTCAGAAAATGGAATACCGGAACCATTTCTGCACACCTCTACGATTCCCTTCTCAGATTCAAGATCTACATCTACTTTATCGATATCGAAATCTGCTTCTGCATATCCGATCGCACAGAGAATACGTCCCCAGTTTGCATCTTCACCAAACATCGCACATTTGGTCAGTGGGGAACGGATAATGCTCTTTGCAACGATGATCGCTGTATCCTGCTCCGGCGCTCCAGATACTGTACATTCCAGCATCTTGCTTGCGCCCTCTCCATCACTTGCGAGCATCATCGTCATACACTCCATAACGATGTACAGTGCTTTCTTGAAAATTGCATAGTCGTCATTTTCTGTTACGATCTCTTCATTTCCTGCAAGTCCGTTTGCCATGACACTTAAAGTATCATTTGTCGATGTATCACCATCTATAGACAGACAATTATAGGTTACCTTTACGATCTCACTCAGAGCCTTCTGGATCATATCGGCTGAGATTGCAACATCCGTTGTGATAAAGTTCAGCGTGGTTGCCATATTCGGATGGATCATACCGCTTCCCTTTGCCATTCCACCAAGACGACAGGTCTTGCCACCAAGTGTGAATTCTACTGCAACCTGCTTATCAACTGTATCTGTCGTCATGATCGCATTTGCAGCCTTATCATTGCCATCGGCACTTAAACCGCCAGCAAGCTCTTTCATGTGCTCTTCAAATGGTTCGATCGGAATGATCTGACCAATCACACCGGTCGATGCATTGATGATCATATCTGCATCGATTCCCAGTGCATCTGCTGCCAGCTCACAGATCCGCTCTGCCTTTTCCACGCCATCCGCATTACAGGTATTTGCATTCTTTGAATTAACGACAACTGCCATGGCTTTGCCGCCTGTTGCCTTCAGATGCTCCTTAGTTACAAGGATCGGCGCACCTTTTACCTTGTTCTGTGTATATACGGCTGCTGCATTACAGACTGTACTGCTGTAAACCATACCCAGATCATTCTTATTCTTATCGGAATTCAGTCCGCAGTTTATACCATTTGCCACAAATCCCTTTGCTGCACAGACACCACCGTCTACATATGTGTATCCTTCGTATGTTTTCTTCTTCATAATCATCCGTAGCCAAATCCTGTCGACTTCCACGTTTCATTCCACTACTGCCGATCAGTGATTCGCCACTGCCTCCTTTTTAAGATATATAAAACTCTGCCTGTATTTCTATTATCTTACTTGCCGATCGCTGCCAGGAACTTATCCAGTCTTCCGATCGTACGATCCTTGCCGATCACGTTCATGATCGTAGCAAGATCCGGTGAATTCTTCTTACCGGTTACTGCCACACGAACGATCGTGCAGACATCTGTGATCGATCCCTTATAAGCATCCGGATTCTTCTTATACTCCTTGACATTCGGACAATAGCCAAGTTTGTCGCCCATTACCTTCATCTCGGCAAACCAGTTCTCTGCATCTAAGAACAGATCCTTCTTATATTCATTGATGATCTCTGCCATCTGATCTGCATTATACTTCTCATCGACCTCGTAGGAAAGCTTCAATTCATCCTCCGGCACATAGAGATAGCCGAACATCTCTGCCAGATCTGACCACTTGCCAACATCCTTACGGACTTTATTTCCGGACATCTTCCAGAGGCTGATTGTCTTTAAGAAGCTCTCTTTATCATTTGTGCCAAATTCATACAGCTTCTCATCAAATTCTTTTGCCCATGCCATGATCTTCTCATAGCACTTTTCTTCTGAAAATGTGGAGATTATCTCTTTGCTGACATCATTTAACTTCACCATGTCAAATAATGCACCGGATGCCGGCATCTTCGCAAGTGACAATGTGAAATCATCGATCGTCTTATCAGGATTTGCTGCATGCCATTCCTCATAATTGGAATTGGCGATCGTCATCAGATATTCCAGTACACTCTCGGATGGATAACCCTGCTCCTGATAGAAGCCAACGGCTGCCTCCGGGTCTTTTCTCTTACTAAGCTTTCTCTTATGCTGATGTTCATTTCCATCCTCATCAACGGATATTTCCATCTTCATAATTGGTGAAATATGTGCATACTCAGGAAGTTCAAATCCGCACAGTTCAAATAACTGCTTATGAAGCGGATAGGATGCAAGCCATTCATCACCACGGATGACCATATTTGTTCTCATAAAATGATCGTCTACTGCATGTGCAAAATGATAGGTTGGGATTCCGTCAGATTTTAACAGTACAACATCCATCATGTTCTCAGGCATCTCGATCTTACCACGGATCGGGTCACTGTAAACAACTGTCTTGCCTGCCTCGCCCGGACTCTTAAGTCTGACAACATAAGGCTCTCCGGCTGCTAACTTCTCCTCGATCTGTTCGTATGTCAGATTTCTTCCAACTGCATACTCTCCATAATATCCGATATCTACCTTTGCAGCCTCCTGCTTTGCTCTTATCGCATCCAGTTCTTCCGCAGTTGTAAAATCAGGATATGCGTATCCCTCCTGCATCAGCTTCTTAACGCAGATCTGATAGATCTCTTTTCTCTCGCTCTGCTTATATGGTGCATATGTGACAGGGCTTCCTTCAAATGGTCCCTCATCAAATCCAAGATCAAACTTGTTTAAGGAATTGATGATCTCCTCCACACCATTTTCAAGCTCTCTCTTTCTGTCTGTATCTTCTATTCTAAGATAGAACACACCACCGCTCTGCTTTGCAAGTTTTCTTGATATCATAGCAGCATATAAACCACCGATATGCATATATCCGGTTGGGCTTGGCGCAAATCTCGTTACCTTCGCACCCTCCGGCAAGTCTCTCTTTGGAAATCTTGCTTCGAGATCGTCTACCGTTCCTGTTATATCCGGGAATATTAATTCTGCTAATTTGTTATAATCCATCTTATCTGCCACCTCTTATATCAAATCTATTTTTCGTTTCTTACCGCCTGACAGCACCTAATCGACTGTCAAAACACATATAGTAAAAAATACCACAAACCCCACATTTTGTACAGTTGTTTATTTCCTGTACACCACCGTACACCGTACGCCGTACAGTATGGGTTGACGGATATCTCCGATACGCTTCGTTTTCTATTCGGTTCACGCGCCCATTTGCCTGCAGTCGCCCAAACTCGCCTTTCAGGCTCAAATAATGGGCTTAATGCAGGCAGCTAGCGCAAACCTCATTACGAAAGCCTCGCTATGATCGTTGATATCCGTCAACCCATACTGTCGGCTGGTACCGGCATTGGCTGGTAATGCTTTTTCTGAACGGGGTACGTCTTGAAGATACTGCTCGAAGTTCGTAGAACTTATATTATATCTACAGTCTCCAAAGCGTAAATAAAATGGAAGACAGTTTTCCATATGATTCGCAAGTCTTGACATCCAACTTGTTACATATAGTAAATACTGTCTTCCATTTTTATTTCATATATTATTATCTGCCAAGCTGAACAATATCTGTAATACAGCACAAGCTACCACTCACAGTTGCTTATTCGCGATAAAGTAAGTAGCTGTACATGTCAGCGTATTCGTGTTTGCCCTGTTTGATGAAATCAATGGCCTCTCTTGGATGCTGGTTCAGCATACCGGTCAGCATGTACGGTACATCATAGCCCCATACAGCATCACCCTTTTCCTTTAACGGAACCATGTAACGCTCAATGAACTTCAGGATATGGTACAGATTGTACTTTGGATTACGAAGGAAGCCAAGCAGCAATTCCATCGCGCAATTTCCTGCACCTCGTCCCATAGAGCTTACCGTTCCATCTAACATGCTTGCTCCATGTCTCATTGCTTCAACAGTATTTGCATATGCCATCTTCATGTTGTCATGTGCATGAATACCAATCTTCTTACCGTATTTCTCTCCAACTGCCACATATTTCTGTGTCAGTCTCTGGATCTGCTCCGGGTATAAAGAGCCGTAGCTGTCTACAATGTAGATTCCGTCTACATTTGATTTGCCTAACATCTCAAGAGCGATATCGATCTCTGACTCCTGATCCTTTGAGATTGCCATAATGTTACAGGTCGTCTCATATCCCTTTGCATGTGCATCCTCTATCATCTCGATCGCAGCAGGCATGGTGTTGATGTATGTAGCCACACGTATCATGTCAATAACACTGTCTGCTCTGTCAATAATATCTGTCTTGTAATCGCATCTTCCGACATCCGCCATAACAGATATCTTCATCTCTGTATTATTCTCTCCGACTATACTGCGAATGGCTTCTTCGTCACAGAACTTCCACTTTCCGAACTTTTCTACATCGAACATCTCCTTGGAAGCCTTGTAGCCGAATTCCATATAATCAACACCAGCCTTCAAATTTGCTTCATAAAGTGCTTTTACAAATTCATCTGTAAAATAAAAATCGTTGACAAGTCCTCCATCTCGAATTGTAGCATCAAGCACCTGAATATCAGGTCTGTACGTGATCATATCTCCGCCTATCATCGCTGTTTCCTCCTAAATCTTTTTTATCACCTGATGAGCCGATCAAACTCCCAGGGTTATCCAACGCTCTTTCTATTTATTTTCTCACTTTAACGCGTTGGTGTGAGTATAGTATAACAGCTTTTTAAAATAATGCAAGCACTTTTTTACTTCAACGCACTAAAACGTGCAAATTGTAATAAATTTTCCTGTACATGCATCAATTATCAACATTTCATTGGGATAGGCATCTATCTGATATTCTAATGAAATTTCATCCAATGACAAAAATACCCATACCGGCGAGAGTACAAATTCTCCATTATCCTGAAGCGTCATGCAATAAGTTAACCGTGCGTAATTAAAAATGATATCTCCTGATATATTATCATTAGAATAATTATCAAATTCTAAGGATACTGTTTCTAATAATTTATCCCAATCCATCAATACCTGTTGATCCTGTTTGCTATCTGACCTCTGATATTTTTGACGGCATACAATACCAACAATTCCATTATCATTTATGTTAACCTCATAAATTTGGGATGTCATACTTCTTTGATCACCTTCAATTGGTGACAAAATATTCGTTTCATCACAAAATCCAAGGTAGGCAGGATTTGATTCTACTGCATCTGTAAAAGTAATATAGTAACCATCATATATAACACTTTCTTCATTCTGTCCCAACGCCAGATCACGACATAGCCACTCTGCTGTTGCTGCTTCTGCCATCATTACATTTCCGATTCCTATATCAGCCAAAAAATCACCCGCTTCTTTAATTGCTTCTTCTTTACTGATCTCCGCCCTATTCAGTTCATTGGTTTGAATAAGTTCTTGTTCTTTACCATCTCCATATTCTGTAATGCAGTATGCATATGTTATGTCGTCTGCATGTATAACATCATATGTTAATTCTTCGGGATAACGTTTTAACTCAAAACCATCCCCACTTTCTGTAAAATTCAGCAGAAACGTCTTTCCATCTATGTATCCAATATATGAATCTGACTCATATTCTCCTGCAGGATGCAATGGTGCTGCCTGTGTCTTTTTCTGTTCTTCTTCAGCTGCCATTTCTCTATAAGCTTCTACCGCATCTTTATCTCCCTGTTTTTTTGCTATATCTTCACATTTTTTATAATAACAAATATTTTCATCATGCATTTCCTTAGACAATTTTCCATTATATTCATATATTTCATTGTCCTTATCAAATATACATTCCGCTACCTTTTTCTTATAATCTCTATCTATTTGAATCTCTTTATATCGTATCGATTCCATATGGTCTGTCTCCGGTAATATAATATTCTCTGTATCAAGCAATATCTTTTTCCCATTGATCTCTCCAAATTCAAAGGATTCCTTTTCCGGTATATTTAATTCTCCTCTCAAACCGGGTTCTGCATAATCATCCATTTCCTCATTAATATCTGCCCCTGCTTTTCTCTGACATCCAGTCAACGCCACACAGATAAGTAATAAAAAAGCAGTTTTTTTCAGACTATTTATTATCATACTAATCTCCCATCCTCTATGCGTATTATACGATCACCCATTTGTGCTACATTTTCATCATGTGTGACAACAATTACTGTTTTGCCCTGTTGATTTACTTTCTTTAAAATTTTCATAATCTCCTGTCCGGTCATTTTATCCAATGCACCCGTCGGCTCATCTGCCAGAATTATATTTTTATTTGCAACCAACGCTCTTGCGATCGCACACCTCTGCTGTTGTCCCCCTGATAAATTAGCCGGGAGTTTTTTCCAATAATCTGCAATTCCCACCATATCCAAGCTTTGCATAACGATTTCTTTTCTTTTTTTCTTCGGAATATTTAATGCTATTAACGGTATCTCCACATTTTCAAAAATCGTATAATGCTTCATAAGGGCAAATTGTTGAAAAATAAATCCTACATTTTCTTTCCTGAAATTATGGAGTTCATTTTCCTTCAATTCATGTACTGCTATATCATTATAAAAATATTCGCCTTCCGTCAGCCGATCCATTCCTCCTAAAATATTTAGCAGGGTACTTTTTCCTGAACCAGAAGTTCCCATAATAGAAATATAAGCTCCATCTTCTATCTCCAGAGAAATTCCATTTAATGCTGCTGTCGATACATCACCAGTTACATATGTCTTTCTTACATTATTTAATCTAATCATAATTCATCTCCTATTAATTCTGCTCCTGAGTGATTTTTTATCAATCTAATCGGGATAACGGATGAAAGCATTATCATAAAGACACCTGCTAATACATTCATAACCAATACATTTTTATATATCACCATAGTTAATATTCTTTGAGACTCATATACTGCTTCAAAAAAATATTTTGCAAGAAGTGCCACCACAGGAATTACTAAAATAATTGCGATTAACATTTTCCATATATTTTCAATTAAAATAATTGAAATTATATCTTTCTGATTCCATCCATTCGCATACAAAATACCATACTCATATTTTCGTGTGAGAATATTCATACTTTGATAACAAGTCAATGATACACATGCTGATATTGCCACAATAAAAAACAATTCCAATAAATATCTGCGTATATCCTTGGTTGATGACTCAACGCTGCTCATAACGGCTGCCAGATTCTTAACAGAGATACTTATATTCTCGCGGTCTGCTAACATATTCAATCTATTCTTTGCATCATCAAATGTATAATCATGGTTTACACAAAAATAAAGGTTCCAATATCCCGCTTCTGTTTCATTTACTTCTATAACCCCATAATCTAAAGAAGTAGTTGTATGAATTGAATATTTATTCACATCCGTTATGTCCATAACAGGAATAACCTGGTTTCTTTTTATATAACCTGCAATGATCCCCTGTTTGTCGCATCCATTTAGTTCTATTACATCACCTATGTGCAATATTTTTTTATATTGGAATCCGGCATAAACCGCTTCATATCCCCTGCGCAATGCATCATCTATTGTAATATAGCCCGCTTCCAGATTTATACTCAGCATTGAAAACATATCTTTACTAACATTCCAAGTCTCAACATATGAATCCGAATTATACAATTCATCTTTCTCTTCCTTGTTATTTGCCTGTTTCTCTGCTACAGTTCTCCAGCTATCTCCATTTTCAATTTTATTCTCCATTGTCCCAAGCATTTTTATATATTTTTGTGTTTTCATATATTCAATAAATTTCAAACACTTTTCATAATCTTCTTCATTTTCTATCTGTACCATCCCAATGTTTTTAATGTCTTCTTTATATGCTTTCTGCGTTTCATTATAAAAATTACCACTCGTATGCATAATTAGAATTACAACAGACAGTACCAATAATGTGACGGTATTCAGCAAAATTCCTTCCCATATCTTAGAACTATGCAGGCACATATTATCAACTGCAAATTTTAGTCTATATCGAAATTTCATCCATCTAACCCCCTGTCCATTTTATTCTCTTACTAATTGTCCATAATTTTTCCTGTTTATGAAAAAAGCCACTGATAGCATACAAATAAATACCGTTATAATAAAACCTAATAATAATACGAGCCAAATCCAATGCATTATATACGAGATATTCTTAAATCCACCAAAATAACGTATATATATGAATGAGATCACGGTTGCAAGCCCCAAACCAATTCCAGCCATCAGACATATCTCTTTGAATGACATTGACAGAATTTTCCAACTGCTCATACCATAAATCCGCATGATCAAATAATCTTTTCTACGCCGTAAAATCCAGATTTTTGATAGCATAATACAATTCATAATTCCAAACAAAATCATTACAGCAACAATCAATGTCTTTATATTATATAAGTACTTCCACTTATTTCCCGATATATCAGACTGCTCTCTATCCATAGCTTTTCTTATAGAAAATCCCGGCTCACCCAAATACAGACTATCACTCTCATTTTCCTCTTTTTGAAATAAATCCGGTGATTCAATTGGCTCATTAGCTCCCATTACAATTTGAATCTCATCTTTATTTAACATTTCATTTAATTTATTCTGAAATATACTTGATTCTTCATAAAACTGTCGTCCTCCCAAAACAAGTATCTCACAGTCATCTTCTGCCTGATACTTTTCAAATACACCACATACCTCTATATATCTATCGCCTATCCACATATATAATTTGTTGTTTTTCTGAATCGTTTCTGCCATCAGATCTTTGCTGATTACAACAGCAGGATTTTCCCCATTTGTCCATGCATATTCCCCACTTTCAAGTGTCTGAAACCATACATCTTTATACGAAAAAACCACATTTATATCTCGCGAATCTCCATTTTCACCAGAGGATAAGCTAATATCTGTAATATAGGTTGTATCCATCTGATCAGATAATATATTAACCATACTATCTGTATCATCCTTACATAACTGCAAACATTCTGCTTCCTGTTCAATATCTACTTCAAAATAACCGTCTTCTGCAACTTTCTCCCAGTCTACATAATTTGCCTCATATGAGTGTATGGAATGTATGTATAAATTTTCTGAATATTGATACGATGTTTTTTGATTACTGTATTGCCACAGCCAATTTGAAACTGTGGCATATGCAGTACATAGAAGAATAAACACAAATGTAAATCCTATAATGAATAAAATTGAAATCTCTTTATCTCTGATACGCAATATCTTTCCCCCTCTAACTCTGATCAACTTTCCGCTAACCAAGATTCGTCCGCGGTTACGAATCTTGTTGTTAGCAGAATTCGACTTTAATTACCATAAAGTGTAAATTCCTTTTTCTTATTTCCATCCGCAATGAATTTTACAGTAGCATATGTATTATCAGTGCTAATTTTTTCACTCTTACTGGCACTTCTATGTCCTCCATATACTTTAGCGATACACTGACCATTTTTATTGCCAAACATTTTCACTCCATTAAATGGTCCACTAGAAATAGTCTCATCACTATCTCGTCCAGATAATGTAGCATAACAACTTATTTTGTCACGCGTTACTCTGTATAAATAGCTGGCATTTCCCCTTACAGTAATTCCTGCATGGACCGCAGACTGCGTCGGCAGATTACCCACGTATCTACTTTGTGCAAATGAAACTGTACTAAACATCATACAGGCGCAACAGCCTAAGATAAATATGTAACGTTTTGTCTTTAATAATCGTTTTGTCATAAACATTATAATCTCCTTTTCTAAATATTATCTGCAGATATAGAAAATATAACATAAATATACAAACTTTGTGGTTATTCGACAAAACTAGAACATAAACAACAAAACTAGATGTAAAAAAACAAATTTCGACGTTTTTTACGCCCGCTTCAGGCTTCCAACCCGAAGATCGAATTCATCCAGTGCTTCCTGCTCCGGATTCTCACATTTCAAATGAACCAGATCGATCAGTCTGGTGTGAGGCTCATATTCGTATTTGTAATCAATATCTGCCGGATCAAGCCCCAGTCTGAGCCACAGATGATTCATATGCGCTTTCGCCACGGAATTCTCATACAACACCTTGATCGGCGTCATCAGACTATAGCTGTACG
>OLOW01001513.1_pt1 | contig 16234 bp, 9 predicted proteins | sample 1672801 | NCBI WGS metagenome assembly OLOW01 (sample SAMEA3136725, study PRJEB25190) | human gut metagenome | biome: human gut; feature: human-associated habitat; material: faeces | place: Austria | collected 2013 | reverse complement strand
AGAAATCGTATATCCGGTTACTTCGTGCACTGTTTAAAGGGGTACAGATATCTCAGTTCCTAGCAGGTTCTTATATGACAGGAAGCCTGCCAATAAAAAAATATGGAACACCGTCTGCATTGACAGACTTTCGTGAATTTTCAATGCTGGAACCGGGGCTTCTGGCAGAATATGTTAGCTTTACGGAAAAAGAAGTCAGGGATTTATGCCAGACAAATTATATGGATTTTGATGGATTAAAAACAGCAATCCAGATGCTCTGGTAACTCAGTTGCCGAGTAGTTCACTATGATGCATATATAAGTCTTTCAAATGATAAATCTCATATATTTTTGTAACCGCATTGGTAAGAGATGTTTCGTGCAGTGGATAATACTGCTTATATAATTTTTCCGGTTTTACAATGTCAATTATTTCAGAAGACCAGAGCCGGTACTTCCATTGCAGAGTAATATAGCAGTCAGACATCCATTCCAGAATAAATTCATCATAAGTATTACTTATTTCTGCATTTAAATCTACAGTAATTCCCATATTTCCCATAATCTGTTTCGGAGTTTTACATAAATACAGGGGATTCCCCATATCCATATATCTACGATAATCACTTTTCATATATTTATAGATTATACCAAAACAGTCAGAACAATTTCGAGCTATCAATTTAAATAAATATCTTCCAGATAGTTTTGCACTGTTCAGGTAACCTGAATCATATGCCGGATTATTCATAAAAATCGCCCTCCTGATGATAAATTAAAAATTTCCCCATAGCAGTTCTCACCGTAATTCCCGGAACTTCGAATCCTTCCAGCAAAATTGCACGGTTTCTTGCAGAAAGAAATTGATTTACTTCTCTGCGAGCGTGAAAGTCAGCTGTTACATCTGATTCGTCTTTGTATACCTGCCATGCATCTTTCCATTCAATCTGTTTAAATGCTTTTTGTGATTTCAAAAATATCTGATTACCAAGAGAACCTTTATAGAAAAGTTTCTTTATTTCTTCAATATTGATCTGATTTAGCAAAAAAGCTTCTATGACCTGTGTATAACTGTCATCTGCACGATAGCCTTTGATAATATCAAAATCTGCTGTAGAAATACGGTACATTTCTACAATCCGCGAACCTGTGATTTCAGCACTCTCCAGGCTTGTTCCCCTGTTGGCAATGACCTCTGCGATCCAGGCTAAGATACCATAATCGTTCAGATCCATTATTTTCAGACCAGAAGTATTCAAAATATACCGGTTAACAAAAGAGTATTCCGGATCACCATTTAAAACAGCCCAACTTTTTGCACGGTCTTTATATTCAGTGGTATAAAATCCATTTCCATAATCATTATCTGTTTTTCCACCCTGATAAATTGGTTCTTTTAAAATATGATCAGAACCATGATAAACAATTACATTCTCATATGCTATATCAGAGTCCATAATATTAACATGACTTTTCATTTTATACCCTCCTTAAATTCACTTTTCAGCTGATTTTATTATAACATTGTTCTAACATCTATGTCAGTATAAAGATTTCGACACAAAGCGTTTGATTTTTACCGACAAAAATGGAAGTGGTAAAACAAGTATATTAGATATAGTAGTATATTATATTTTATCCCAATATAAATAAAGAGCCCCTGACCAGATGGATCAAAAACTCCTGCTGATGTTTTTTTGTTTACCAGTATTTTTTTATATAGTTGACAGCTATAGTGGTTCAGTTGTCAAGACAAAAATTTAAGCATTTTATAATGAACTGATATATGTAACTGGGTAGGGGAGAAAATCCCCCCCTTAGGCTGCATGATTATTCAGTAACAGGATTGGATAATAGCAGGATGAGTAGGGTCTCCCGAGGTAAGACACTAATCTTTCGTTATATCCGCTGAGCAGTTTCTGGCTGGCAATTTCACACATTAAATCAACATAATCTGTCATAGACGTTGCAGAAGTTGTATGCTATATTGATTATATAAGAATATTTCTTTCGATGTACCAGACCACTGATTGGTACAATGCAACTCCAACACAAAACCACCATTATTTCCAAGGAGGATTTGAAAGATGAAAAAGAAATTGTCAGCTTTATTACTGGCTTCTTCTATGGCTCTAATGAATGTTGCTCCTGCATATGGTACAGATATTTTTACTGACCCGGATAATGCGGCAAACGAAGATGTAATTTCTGTTCCTGAGGAGCTTGATAACAATGGAGAGTTCAATGACACTGAAGATGAGTTTACTTCGGAACAGACAGATGATGATTTCTTTTCGGATGAAAAGGAAATGCCTTCTGTCCAGGAGGGAGATACGCTGGTTGAAAATGCTGGTCAGGGAATAACATCCGGTACTTCCACCTATTCCTCAAAATCCTCCTTTGGTAGGAGAAAAGTTCTCTCCCAGCTTCAGGGTATGGGAATCAACAGCGGATCTTACAGCTGGAACTGGGCAAGTCCTGAATATACTTCTTACTATACAGATGAAACAGGAAATCTTCACATTGTTGCCTGGAAAGATCAGACTTTATATGATGCTGTCTGCAATTCCGATCTTAATGTTACCAATGTAACAACAGTAAAGCTTCCGCTTCCATTGTGGGGAGGGTTCTACGCTGCACCCGATGGGAATTTTTATGTTGCAGTAGGACAGAAAAATCTGAATGAAGACAACAGCATAACTGCTGTCCGGATCCTCAAATACAGCCGTGCCTGGAAACTGCTTGGTGCAACGGACATTGGCGGCGGATACACAAATATGTTTGAAGGAATCTACATTCCTTTTGATGCTGCTTCCCTGCGCATGACCCAGACTGGTTCTACCCTGATCGTCCATACAGGACGGGAAATGTATGGAATGGAAGGAATACACCATCAGAGTGATGTCACTTTTGTCATCAACACTCAGGATATGACGCTTATTAATTCAGATATGCCCTATTGCAGCCATTCCTTTAATCAGTTTGTTGTAAATGACGGCTCTCATGTATATTTTCTGGATCATGGGGATTCTTGTTACAGAGGTCTGATCCTGTCCTCCTTCTCCGCATATTCCGGCGGATATATCGCTCAGGAGCGTGCGGTAAATATCTTTCCTTTTATGGGGGCTACAGGTGATAATTATACCGGATGCGAGGTAACCGGATTTTCTCTGGCCGGAAATAATCTGATCACAGTAGGCAAATCTGTTCCCCATGGCTTTGCTGTGAATGGACAGACCGGATATGAGAATCTTAATAAAAACATCTTTATGATAATCACAGATAAGAACAGTATGGCTTCCAGATTTATCTGGCTCACTCAGTATTCACCATCAGGAGCAGAAATAACTCTGACAGAACCAAAACTTATCCCCGTAGGAAATAATCAGTATGCAGTCCTTTTCTCAGAGGAAACCTCAGACCAGAGTATTCTGCATTATCTCCTTATGGATGCTTCCGGGAACGTAATATTATCCAAGTTATACAAGAATGTAACGATCCAGACGGATTCCCAGCCGATCTTATGGGGACGTAATATTGTATGGGTATCCGGAAATTATGATAACGGCAACTATGACAGTTCCCGCACATACCTGTATGAAATCCCCGTAGTGACAACTCCACTTAATGGAATTGCTCTGAACCAGACAAATCTGACAATTGACGAAGGAAATACACAAAAACTCACACCTTCCTTTACACCATCTAACTCTGATGATGTAAAAGATGTGGTCTGGACAAGCAGTAATCCTGGGGTTGCGTCTGTCTCAGAGGATGGAACCGTTCAGGGAAATGGTTATGGCCAGGCAGTAATCACTGCTTCTGCCGGAGATTTTCAGGCCCAGTGTCAGGTGACGGTAAAGGTATCTGAGAACAACACACCACTGACAAAACCTGTGCTGAAACTTTCCCAGAAATCTGCAGATCAAATACATTTAACCTGGAAAAAGGTTTCGAGTGCCAAAGGATACCAGATTTACTGCAGGACAGATTCCCAGTCTTCTTATAAGCGGATAAAAACTCTGAAAACAGGAGCTGTCAGTTTCGATGCAGCTGTAGTACCGGGAGTAACCTATTCATTTAAAGTCCGTGCTTATGGAACCAATGCAAGTGGAAAAAACAAATATTCTAAATTTTCAGCGGTGAAATCAAGAAAAGCTGCTGTCCCGGCTCCATCTAAGGTTTCATGTAAAATGAGTAACGGTGGTACAGAGGTTTCCTGGACAAAAGTAGCCGGTGCTTCCGGATATGTGATTTACCGCAATGGTTCCGCTGCCAAAACAGTGAAGTCCTCTGTCTCAACCTGGAAAGACACAAAAGCTTATGATTCCCAGACAGGCATGTACTGGGTTTATAACTATTATGTAAAAGCTTTTAAGACAGTAAACGGTAAGCGAATATACAGTAAGCCCACAAAAACAGTAAATTTTTACTCGTAAATTATAAAACTACAAAAAGCACTATCACTTTGGTAAATAAAGTATAAAACAGGGCAGTCTCATCGGCAAAATTTTTGCCAGGAGACTGCCCTGAGTATTTGTCTTATTTCACTTCTACTAATTCAATCTTGAAGTTAAGTTCTTTTCCAGCCATTTCGTGGTTTGCATCAAATGTGATATTTTTCTCATCTTTAGCTGTTACTTTAACAGGGAATGGCTGACCGAACTGGTTTGACAGGTATACCTGCTGGCCAACTGTCAGGTCTTCGGAACCTGGGAGCTGGGCGATTTCCATAGTGAAGATAGCGTTTGGATCTGCCATACCGTATGCTTCTTCAGGCATAAGGTGAACATCAATGATCTGACCAACTTCCATGTCAGCTACAGCAGCATCAAACCCTCTGATCATCTGGCCTGCACCGCAGATGAATTCCAGCGGTTCGCCACGGTCGTAAGAAGAATCAAACTGTGTTCCGTCATTGAAAGTTCCTCTGTAATGTGTGCGGCAGGTTTTTCCTACATTGCGTCCTGTAAGCGGAGGCTGTGATCCGCCACATCCACCGCATCCACCACCGCAGCTGTCTCCACAGGAGTGTCCCTCCTCATGACTGCCACAGGAATGACCTTCTTCATGATGGTGATGGTCGCAGTTAGCTCCGGAAGATACTAATTCGCCTTTTAAATAATTTTCAACTGCCTGGTCGGTATTTCCCTGGGCTCCGGCGCATAATTCGATTCCTGCCTCTGTGAGAGCTGTCTGAGCACCACCGCCGATGCCACCGCAGATCAGAACATTTACACCCTGCTCAGCAAGCAGACCTGCAAGTGCGCCATGTCCTGTACCGTTAGAACCGATTACTTCACTGGAAACTACTTTGTTGTCTTCCACTTCATAAACTTTAAAAGACTCTGTTTTTCCAAAATGCTGAAAAATCTCTCCATTATCGTATGTTACTGCAATTTTCATTTGAAAAATCCTCCAAATTATTTTTTATACCCATTCAGTCCAGTATAAACTGTCTGCGACTCAAAAGCAAGGCTATTTGATCAGGTAATTCTCAATTCCATTTGCAATTCCCCGTACCATTTTTTTCTGATAAGAACTCTGCTGCATACGGCGGTCTTCGGAGGGATTGCTCATATATCCCATTTCGATAATCGTTGTCGGAACTTTGCTCCAGTTGTTTCCGGTCATAGAGTCTGTCTCCCAGATGTATTCTTTTCTGCATCCTGTAGTTGCCACATATGCATTGAGTACAGCCTCAGAAAGCGCTTTGTTTTTTCTGTACATAGATGAAATATAAGGACTGTTTCTGGTTGTACAGATAGTCAGTGCTCCACTGATAGAGGAATTATCACTTCCATTGGCATGGATACGGATATACGCATCTGCTTTTGCCTTATTTGCCACTTTTGCACGGTCAATACAGCTGAGAGCTACTTTACTGTTGGTTCTGGTCATTATTACCTTAAAACCTCTTTTCTGAAGAAGGGTTCTTAGCTGAAGACCAATGCTCAGGTTGAGCTTATATTCCTCCACACCTGTAGCAACACCCTGGGTTCCGGACGTATCTTTCTCTTTCAGCTGGCTGGAATCAGGCCCAAGAGGTTCATAGCCACCGGCAACAACAGCAGAATGCCCCGGATCCAGTACAATAACAGGAGTCCAGACACCTTTACTGTTGATCTTTCGTCTATTTACAGTCTGATTGATACGCATTCTTCCAGTCTGTTTGCCAAAATATCTGAAACGATTATGAATACGGTGCCATCCTGTAAGCATGGTACCGTCTGCTGCAAAACAGTAATAATACTTGCCGATTTTGTGCAGGTCTGTCAGCTTTTTGCCATTCTTATAATAGTATTTTTTTCCACCGAAGGTTTTCCATCCGGTGAAAGTACTGCTGACAGATGCTGCCTGGACATCTGTAAAATTTACAGAAGGTAAGGCTGTGACCAGGAGAAGAATGCACAAGAGCCAGATAAAACATGATTTTCTTTTCTTCATACATGACTTCCTTTCATTAGAGATGTTTTAAGTAAGGGTTCTGTATGTTGATTATATCATAGGATTATCTGAGAATGTGGTAAAAAGCACCTAAAAAGAAAGACTCCGGTCGCAATGACCGGAGCCTTCTTTTTAGGAATCTGTATTAATTACCCAAATGGATTATTTAACTTTAGCAGTTTCCAGATTTGACCACTTACTGAATACTTTGTTATCGTTTTCAGAAGCTGTTCTGTTCCAGGAATGTACTCCTGCATAATATGTTCCTGCAGGAATGTTCTTGAATACAGCTTTGCATACACCTGGTTTAACATTTAATTTTTTGTATTTTCCATACTGATATGGACGTGTCTCGCCATGTTCTTTCTTGGAACCTTTTCCGAGAACTACGTCATATCCTGTAGAGTTAGCAGATTCTTTATATGTTACTGTGATTGTAGAACCTTTTGCCTTAACACTGAGAATTTCTGGTGTATCCGGTGTGATTGCTGTTACAGAGAATGCATAGCTGTTAGACCATTCACCAAATACTTTCTTACCATTCTCATCACGTGTCCATGCATGGCAGTATGCATAGTAAGTTCCCTGTGGAACATATTTGAAGTTAGCTGTTGTCTGAACCTGATTCTTAACAACATCGATACGTGCATTTTTATCAGAAGGATCTTTGGATGTGGAGATTACATAATCATATCCAGATGCGCCTTCTGCTTCATCAGAAAGGATTACTGTTGCCTTGTTTCCAACAACTTTGACACTACTGATTACTGGTGCGCCAACATTCTCAGATTTTTTAACAGATACTTTCTGGCTTCCTGTGTAACCTTTGCTGTCAGCTTTAGCTGTTACAGTAGCTGTTCCGTCGCCGTTGTCTTTTACATCGTATTCTGTAGATGGAACAACAACATTACCATTCAGTACAGTAGCTGTTAATTTACCGTTTGTTTCAGAGATAGAAATAGTTGTATTTGCAAGATTCTTTTTAACAATCTTCCATGTTACATCAACAGTGTTATAAGTGGTATTTGGATTGCTGAATACACCCTTCCACTCATCAGAGTTAGAACTGCTAAGTTTATATCCGTTTTTAAGTTTCAGTGTTGCTTTTAATACTTTATTTGCACCAGTAACGTCTGCATTATTAGAAAGTCCTGTGAATTCATAATCAGTTCCTTCTACTAAAGTCTTCTCACCCACTTTGATTGTTACATTTGGAGTTACAGCAACACCACCAGCATATTCTGTATCTGCTACAGTGATATTCTTACGTCCTACTGTAACGCCTTCAATCTTGAATACATCAGACTTTACGGCAAATGTCTGATCGCTACCAGTGAATTTCTGATCTGAATCATTAGTATAGTTTCCAATACCAGCGACATATACGTATGCATCTGGTCCAGTTACATTGTTAAAGTATTTGATTTCGTAATCTTTACCTTCAACAAGTTTTGCACCATTTACAGTTGGAACAAATTTAATGTCTTTAAATGTTTTTTCCGTTCCATCATATCCAAAAGTATAACCCGTCTTACTAAAATCAATTCTATCTCCATTTTCATCAAATGCATAGAATGTTCCAGTTAACTGTACAGTTCCTTTTTTGGAAGCAATTTCTGAAATTGCTCTCGGAAGAATCTTAAATTCAACTTTCTTTGTGTCACCTGTAAAGTTTGCATTTGTTTTTACAGGTACTAATGTTACACTTGCATCACCTGCATTTACATTTACTTTAGAAGTTGTTGGATATGTGATTGCAAAATCGGAAGCATTGAGTGTAACACCATTTAATGTAATCTTGAAATCAGGAGCTGTTGGCTTAACCTGATTTCCGGTATAAGTAAATACTTCTTTTTCATCAACTGTATTCGTTTTAGCTTCAACTTTAACGTCACTCAGGTTTGCTTTGTTAATTGTAAACTTAGCTGTCTGAGTTCCAGAATAGTCACCTTTACCTTCAACAGTTACAGTTGCTTCTCCAGCATTTACATTATTTGTGCAGGATTTAATTGTGTAGTCAATATTCTGCGCAAGTTCAACGCCATCTACTGATAATTTTACAGTTGGTGTAATTGCTTTTCCTGTATAAGTATAAGATCCAACAATTTCAAGTTTTGCATTAGTATCAGCGATATCTTTGTTAGTTACAGTTGTTGTTTTGGAAGCAGTAACTTCAGTTGTACCAGTTGTATAGTTTTTGTTTTTAATATCTGTTTCTACTAATTTTGTAGTAATTGTTGCACCTACTGAAACAGGAGTTGTGCTTGAAGTATATGTTAATTTATATGCATCTGCCGGAACATCTTTTTTCTTTCCTGTAGCGCCTGCTTTAACAGTAACTTTTCCATCCATGTAGTCAGATGCGGTCTGAAGACTTCCATTGTACTGAACTTTTTCAGGAACAGTAATATCTGCAGCTTCGATTACTGCGGCATTAATTGCAAATGTACCAATTTTAACACGGCCACTATAGTTTCCAGTACCTACAATGTAAACTTCTACGTCTTTTTTGGAAACAGCCTTAGCATTTGTGTTATCATTTACATACTCTACTTTGTAATCACTTGTAGATAAGTTAACATTTGTAGTTCCACTAACAAATTTAACATCTTTAATATCTTTAGTGATTGCCTCACCAGTGTATGTTTCAGCTCCTAAATCTTCAGCAGAATTTGCTTGTTTATCTTTAGTTGTGCCAAGTGTATATCTTAATCCATCTACTGTAAGTTTATTTAATGTTACAGAAAGATTTACGGTTGTGTTTCCGATAACGTTTGTATTATCACCATTTACAGAAACAGATAAAGTTGTCGCACCACTTGCTAAAGTTGCTGGAGCAACAGTAATAGCAGAAGAAATATAAGATGTTACCTCTGTGTCGCCAATGTAGAAATGAATTGCATTCTTTACAGCTGTTGCATTAGATGCATCATCTTTTCCAATACTGTCAGTAACAATTTTGAAATCTGACATCTGATTAGCAACAACTTTAACTTTATCTGTTGTAACTTTTGTTACATTACCTGTATAATTGCGATTTGTTTTTTCATCTTTATCTAAGGAGTCTGTAGCAATGCTCAATGTGCTTTCAGTGCCAACAGCAGTTAATCCACTTCCAGTAACTGTATATACAGATGTTGGAAGAGTTTCTCCTGTTACAGTGTCTTTAACTGTTACATAATCAGAAGAGATTTTAGATCTTTCTGCATAAGAAACAGTATTTTTCTTTAATGTTAATTCTAATTTGTCTGGATTCAGAGTACGTTTGTTAATTATAAAAGGTGCTTTAATCTGTCCTGTATATCCTGCTTTGTCTACAGTAGCAACAACCTGAAGTGTTTTTCCAGCAGGTGTAGCATTTACAAGATCGTCTCCCTCATATGTATACTTAAAGTCATTATATGAAAGACCTGAAATACCAGCAATTGTAAATCCAGCAATCTGAGTATCACTAAATGCCACCTGTTTACCAGTATAAGCTACAGTTGCGCCACCAAGATTTAATGTCGCAGATGAAACATCTACACTCTTAATTTCAATGCCTTCAATTGTAGTTTTAAATCCAGCATTAGCACCCGTTCCTGTAATCTCTACAGATACAATATGACCAGCATCAGTAGATACAAAAGTAGCTGATGTTAATTTACTATTTAAATCAGCAACACTTGTAGCACTTCCAGTATAAGTTCCTGAATGACCAACAACTTCTTTGCCATCAATACGAACTTTATAATCAAAGTTTGCAACATCAGTGCTACCATCTTTAAGATCACCAGATACAGCCAAAGCGCCTGTCCAATTTGCTAATGTTAATTTAGGTGCAGTTGCAGTTGCAACATCTGTCACGTCAGTAGTATTTTCTACAACCGGAGCTTCTGTAGCATCATCAGAAAATGTTTCAGCAGCCGGAGCTTCAGTCTCAACGGCAGCATCAGTACCATCGCTGAACTCAGCAGCCCATACCGGCACATTAGAAGTAGCAAGCATTGCAACAACAAGTGACATACTTAATGTCTTTTTTGCCATGCCCTTCTTTGTGTTTTTAATCTTTGTCATGATTATAGTTCCCCTTTCCTTAATATAACTATTTCTTTTTTGGGTAAAGATTCCTAGACATAATCTGTCTGTTATGGTTAATAATAGTGCTTTCACCACTTTTTGTCAAGGGTAATGCTCAAGAATTTTACGATTTTTTTAAATTTCATACACTTCAAAAGCATTTATTTTCCTTGATTTTTCAGGTTTAAAATCTATAACTTGTTACAAATGTGGTGAGTTTTTCTTGTTTATCACAAGATGATGTAGTATTCTCTTTTTTACCGATTCTAACAGTTAATCCTGATCTGTTCTGGAAGCTGGCTTACAATCTTTCTTTCTCCGAATAATTTATGATAGAATTCATATCCTGAATTAGAGTCTTCTGTTATTACCAGATCTGGTTGGATATCCTCTTTTGCCTGCAAATTATATAACTGATAAGTTTCATTATATATTCTTTTGGCGTTTTGATATTTCTGACTGTCTCGCTCTTGTCTCATGCCGTAAATTTCTTCGATACTATATGGTAAATGTTCCAGACTATCCCTTGTGACCAAAACGAAATAATTGTCACTGCCTTTTACCATTCTGGTAAATTCTTTACTGCGCAAAAATGGTGCTCCTTCATCAATAAATATAATGCATTGCTGCAGGGTGGCAAGCCTTTCTTTCCATGAAGCGTTTTCCATTACTACACATCGTTTTTCACATATTTGGGTAATTCCTGATGATATGCCATTGTTCTCATAATCAGAAATCATTCTAAGAAGTTCTGTTTTTCCTGTTGCAGAATCTCCCTGAATGACTGTGATATTTCTCTTTACTGTAAGATGATAATGAACTCGTTTGTTGTATATTTCAATATCATACTTTCCTGTCATGTTTTATTATCCCCTCAATAATCGGTTTACAATGATTTCGTCATCCAGTTCCAGCATGGAATGAACCGTTTTTCCTGTGTTTACAATATAGATATCAAATGACTGTTTTCCAAAGTCCATGATATAGCCCAGGCGAATTGTGATGTCTTTTTGTTCTGCCAGTTTTAAAATCCATTGTGCACAGTTGTTTCCGCAGGCAGATGCGTTAAATATATGATCTGGATCATTTTGCATCAATATCAGAGTTTTTACTCCTCCTGAGAGGCGTTCCGGTGGAATCGGGCCGAGAAATGGGCTGTCAATCATACATGGACCTTTTACCTCTGATCCATCTATATCTTTGATCATTTTTCTGGAAGTTTCTGATGTGATCCACTCATCTTCATATGTGTTATTGAAAAACACATCAGGATTAAAAATATAATTGTCTCCCGGATTGTCCCCAAAAAATATTTTCAGCATCTTGTATTCCTCCATTCTGTCAAAACTGATTATCTTTTCTTATTTTATCAAAAATATCTTCCTGTTTCCAGCATCACAAAAACAGCAGAGAACTTTTTTATCATTCTCTGCTGTTTCTCTACCATTTGCTTTAAGGTGTTAAAGCAAACATATTATTTCTTTCTGACAATAACCTTATCCAGATGCCAGATATCATCTACATATTCCTGGATAGTTCTGTCGGATGTGAACTTGCCGCTGCATGCTGTGTTGAGGAGTGCTTTCTTAGCCCAGCCTTTTTCATCTCTGTATGCTGCTTCTACGCGTTTCTGTGCGTCTGCATAGGAACGGAAGTCTGCGAGGATGAAGTAGCGGTCTGCTCTGTCTGTGTTCTTTGTGTTGAGAAGCGAATCGTACAGGTCGCGGAAGAGTTCTGTATCATTGGAGAAGGTTCCGTTGATGAGCTGCATCAGTACCTGACGGATTTCTTCGTCTGTGTTGTAGATTACGTTTGGATCGTATCCGCCGTTGTTTTCGTAGTTGATTACTTCGTCGGAGCTTAAACCGAAGATGAATGCGTTTTCTGCGCCAACTTCTTCTACGATCTCTACGTTAGCACCGTCCATTGTTCCAAGTGTAGGAGCACCGTTGAGCATGAACTTCATGTTACCTGTACCGGATGCTTCTTTACTTGCTGTGGAGATCTGCTCGGAAACGTCTGCTGCTGCGAAGATCCACTCAGCGTTGGATACTCTGTAGTTTTCGATGAATACAACTTTGATCTTGCCGTTGATGGAAGCGTCGTTGTTTACTACGTCTGCTACGGAGTTGATGAGTTTGATGATCTTCTTGGCTGTTGCGTAACCTGCGGATGCTTTTGCACCGAAGATGAATGTTCTTGGATAGAATTCCATTTCCGGATGCATCTTGATCTGGTTGTACAGATAGATAACATGCAGGATGTTCAGGAGCTGACGTTTGTACTCGTGAAGTCTCTTAACCTGTACATCGAAGATGGAGTGCGGGTCTACTTCTACGCCATTGTGCTCAAGGATGTATTTAGCCAGACGCTCTTTGTTCTTGAACTTAATGTTCATGAATTCCTGGAGTGCTTTCTCATCATCAGCATAAACTGCAAGTTTCTTTAACTGCGGAAGGTCTGTGATCCAGTCCGGTCCGATATGCTCTGTGATCCAGTCTGCAAGGAGTGGATTTGCGTGGAGCAGGAAACGTCTCTGAGTGATACCGTTTGTCTTGTTGTTGAATTTCTCAGGCATCATTTCATAGAAGTCTTTTAATTCCTGATTCTTCAGGATTTCTGTATGAAGACGTGCAACACCGTTTACAGAGTAGCCTGCTGCGATTGCAAGGTGAGCCATCTTAACCTGTCCGTCATAGATGATAGCCATCTTTTTGATCTTCTCATAATTTCCCGGATATTTTGCCTGGATCTCAAGGATGAAACGACGGTTGATCTCTTCGATGATCTGGTATACACGCGGAAGCAGTCTGGAGAAGAGCTCGATCGGCCATTTCTCAAGTGCTTCGGACATGATAGTATGGTTTGTGTAAGCAACAGATTTTCTTGTTACTTCCCATGCTTCATCCCATCCGAGTCCTTCTTCGTCCATGAGGATACGCATTAACTCTGCTACTGCTACAGTCGGATGTGTATCGTTCATCTGGAATGTTACTTTTTCATATAATTTATGGATATCGTCATGTTTCTTTTTGTATTTGGCAATTGCTGCCTGGAGGCTTGCAGATACAAAGAAGTACTGCTGTTTCAGTCTCAGCTCTTTACCTGCATAGTGGTTGTCGTTCGGGTAAAGGACTTCTACAATATTGCGGGCAAGGTTCTCCTGCTCTACTGCTTTCTTGTAATCACCCTTGTCAAAGGAATCAAGCTCGAAGTCTACGATCGGCTCTGCATCCCAGATACGAAGTGTGTTTACTACATCATTGTCATATCCTGTGATCGGCATATCATAAGGAATGGCTTTTACAGCCTGGTATCCTTCGTGGATAAATTTGTTTCCGCCCTTTTCAGGATCGTACTCTACTCTTACATATCCGCCGAAGTGTACTTCTTTGGCATATTCCGGACGACGCAGTTCGAATGGGTAGCCGTTCTTTAACCAGTTATCCGGTACCTCGATCTGATAACCGTTCTGGATTTTCTGTTTGAACATTCCGTAGTGGTAACGGATTCCGCAGCCATATGCTGCGTAATTTAAAGTTGCGAGAGAATCAAGGAAGCATGCAGCCAGTCTTCCCAGACCACCGTTTCCAAGTGCCGGATCCGGTTCCTGATCTTCGATACAGTTAAGGTCAAATCCCAGTTCTTCGAGAGCTTCTTTTACTTCACCGTAAGCGCAAAGGTTGATCAGGTTGTTTCCGAGAGCACGTCCCATCAGGAATTCCATGGACATATAATATACGATCTTCGGATCCTGTTCTTCATATGCTTTCTGTGTTGCAAGCCAGTTATCAATGATAACATCCTTAACTGTGTAGCTTACTGCCTGGAAAATCTGCTCCTGTGTAGCTTCTTCAATTGTTTTTCGATAGAGGAATTTTACGTTGTCTTTTACGCTTTTCTTGAATGCCTCTTTCTTGAACATTTCGTTTGTCATTTCATACCTCCCGTAATGGTTTCACTGTTCACTTTATTCTCAGCAATACACCTTGCGGATATTGCCGGTGAACCTCTTCATTCCGTCAACTCTTCTGTTTTCTCATATCAGAGAAATTGGGGGCAAAGAATCTCTGCCTCCAATTTCCTCTCTGAAATCAGACTGTCAAAGATAATGATACTCCTTTTTCGACAGTCTGTCATGTGTATAATTGCCGAATTTTATAACATTTTTTGTTATCGTGCATTGCGAAAGTAGTATATTTCCTGTGAAATACCTGTAACTTATCAGTACCTTGTCAGTAATTGACCGAATGTTGTCAATTACAGTTTCTTAACACCCATAGTTACTGCTTCTTTGTTGATGTTCCACTCTTTCACATAACCATCGGTCTCGCCAAGTACCATTTCGTCTGCAAGTACTTCTGACTTGATCTCATCTTCGTGTGCTTTCATGACATCCTGGATCTTGTCGTTTCCGTGAGCGTATACTACGATCTTGTCCATAACTTCGAAACCGGCTTCCTTACGCATGGTCTGGATCTTGCTGATGATCTCACGTACAAATCCTTCTTCGATCAGTTCAGGTGTCAGGTTGGTATCCAGAACCACAGCGGTCTCACCTTCTGTCTCTGTCACATAGCCTTCTGTCTGTGCAGTCTCGATGAGCAGGTCTTCCTCAGTCAGCTCTACCTTATTTCCATCAATATCCAGTACCAGTACTCCATTTGTCTTCAGCTCATTCATAGCCTGGCTTCCGTTGATCTCAGAAAGTGCTTTTCTGATTCCACCAAGGAGCTTGCCGTATTTCGGTCCAACTGTACGAAGCTGTGGTTTGAAGCTGTAGGAAATAAAGGATTCCACATCATCTGCAAACTTCACTTCTTTTACATTCAGCTCATCTGCAATGATATCTGTGAAATATTTATCCATCTTCTTGGCAGCTTTTATATACATGGTTCCGATGGGCTGACGATTCTTGATGTTTGCTGTATTACGGCATGCACGGCCAAGAACAACAACCTCCAGAACTTCTTCCATGCTGTCTTCCAGATCTTTGTTGATCCACTCTTCTTTTACTTCCGGGAAGTCGCAAAGATGGATACTCTCAGGAGCTGTCTTATCCAGAGATCTTACAAGGTTCTGATAGATATCCTCTGTCATAAACGGAATCATCGGTGCTGCTGCCTTGGCAACAGTTACCAGTGCTGTGTAAAGAGTCATGTAAGCATTGATCTTATCCTGCTCCATTCCCTTTGCCCAGAAACGCTCACGGCAGCGTCTTACATACCAGTTACTCATCTCGTCTACAAAGCTCTGCAGCGCTCTTGCTGTCTCCGGGATCTTGTAGTCATTCAGATCCTCATCAACAGTCTTTACAAGTGTATTCAGCTTGGAAAGGAGCCATTTGTCCATAATTGGAAGCTTGTCATAGTCAAGTGTATATTTTGTAGCATCAAAGTTATCAATGTTTGCATAAAGTACAAAGAATGCATAGGTATTCCAGAGAGTACCCATGAATTTACGCTGTCCTTCCTGGACTGCTTTTCCATGGAAACGGTTCGGCAGCCACGGAGCGCTGTTGATATAGAAGTACCAGCGGATCGCATCTGCACCATAGGTCTGAAGTGCCTCAAAGGGGTCAACTGCATTTCCTTTTGATTTACTCATCTTCTGGCCATTCTCATCCTGTACATGTCCAAGAACGATAACATTCTTATATGGAGCCTGGTTAAACAGAAGAGTGGACTCTGCGAGAAGGGAGTAGAACCATCCTCTTGTCTGGTCAACAGCCTCGGAGATGAAGTCTG
>OLOW01001511.1_pt1 | contig 16257 bp, 11 predicted proteins | sample 1672801 | NCBI WGS metagenome assembly OLOW01 (sample SAMEA3136725, study PRJEB25190) | human gut metagenome | biome: human gut; feature: human-associated habitat; material: faeces | place: Austria | collected 2013 | reverse complement strand
TCTTGTAACTGGTACGGCAGAGGAACGGCTCCGCGTGGATTGTTATGGAGCAGCACATTATGATATAGATTATACTTATCTGATTACTTGGGATAATGCGGACTTTTCCGATAAGAGACTTTCGCTCTACACCCCAGATTATCAGTTTTTAGGGCAGTTGGGGATACCAGATGGCTTTGATTTTGACTACGCGACGCAAGATTACCTGTTTTTTGCTGCGGAAATGAGCAATCGCCTTACATATTACCTTCCCAAATCATCCATCGGCAGCGGTGATCTTGAACTGCTCCCCCTGCCTGACCCCTATTCCTACCGCTAGACCGGCGGGACACGCAAGAGGTGAAAAAATGGAACTTTTGATTCGCAGCCTTACCAAAGCTTATGGTACGAAGACCGCGCTGGAGGACTTCTCCTATACCTTTACGCCGGGCGTGACGGCGGTTCTCGGGCCAAATGGCGCTGGAAAGACAACCCTGATGAGCCTGATTACAGACTGCGTCCGGCGGCAGACCGGCGAAATTCTTTATAACGGAACCGAGATACTGAAGCTAGGCGGGAAATTCCGCGCCGTGCTTGGCTTTATGCCGCAAAGCCAGGGAATGTATGACCGGATGACCGTCTATGATTTCCTGTACTATATGGCAGAACTCAAGGGAATCAAAAAGCGCGAGGCACGGCGGCAGATTGCAGAGCTTTTGCATGTTGTGAATCTGGAGGAGGCTGCGCACCGCAGGCTTGGAGGCTTCTCCGGCGGCATGCGGCAGCGCGTGATGCTGGCGCAGGCGATGCTGGGCAAGCCGGAGGTTCTGCTGCTCGACGAACCGACCGCCGGATTGGATCCGGAGGAGCGTATGCGCCTGCGCAGCTACATCGAGGCGCTCGGAAAGAACAGAATTGTCATCATCACGACGCATATCACCAGTGATGTGGAAACAATCGCAGACCGCATTCTGCTCATTCGGAGCGGCAGGCTTTGCGCCGCGCTCGACACGCCGGACTTCCTTGACGGCGCGGCCTCGCTGGAGGACGCCTATCTCAGGCGGCTGCATACGCCATGAGGGAGCTGAAACGAACGCTGTGCTCAGCGCGGCTCTGGGGCCTGCTTGCTCTCCTGTTTGCCCTGAACTTCATGCTCCTGATCGTGGAGGATACACATAACAAGGGATTCTACGCGCGCTATAACGAAATTCTCGCGCAGCAGCCGGATGCAGATGGAGCCAGAGCGCGGCTGGAGAAGGAGCTTGAAGAAATCCAGGCGCAGGCAAATCTGCTGAACTGGGCAGAGGCGGAAGATGGCTTTTTCCGGGAAAGGCTTCATGACGTCTGTGTCTCCAGCTACGGCGTGGATTTTGAGGAGCGCTGGCACTCCGGGGCGCTCACGGTTGACGCCGCAGAGGTCAGGGAAGGGCTTTTCCGCTCAGAGGCAATTCAGGCAATTCTGGAGCAGATGGATTATCTGGATGGATATCAGGAATATCTCGACACCGTCCATGCAAACGCAAAACAGATGTCCGCGCTTTCCATTTTTAATAAAGAAAACAGCTTTTCTGACAGGAATATCGAAAAAACGGATAAGGATTTCCCGATTTCATTGGATCTGACACTCGGCAACGATTTCGCCGTAACCATGCTCTGTACGGATCAGATTGGTGGGTATAGCCTGCTGGTTCTTCTTCTCGCATTGACGGTCTCCTTTCTGGAGGAACGAAAAAAAGGGCTTTGGAGTTTGGTACACAGCACGCCCGGCGGGAGAAAACTGCTCGCGCTGCGACAGGCAGGACTGCTCTTGGCCGGCAGTGTGCTTGGTGTCACGGTTCTGCTTGGCGGCAAACTGCTGGCCGCAGCGCTGCTCTATGGCGGATTGGGCCCGCTGGATCGACCGGTACAGTCGCTGTCAGCGTTTTCCGGCATTCCCTGGGCATTGAGCGTGCGCCAATATTTGGCACTGTATTTTCCGCTCCGCATCGTTGGAATGTGGTTGGTCGGTCTGATGCTTCACGCGATCCTGCAGGCAGTCAGCTATCTGCCACTCGCCTTTGGCGCTGCAGGTGTATTCCTTGCGGCAGAATACTCCTTCTTCCGCTTTATCCCCGACAGTTATTCCATTGTGATTCTGCGCTATGTCAATGTTTTTGCCCTTGTGGATGTCCCCTCCGTTGCGCTGAAATATCTGAATTTGAATTTGTTCGGACAGCCCATACAGGGTTTGACTCTCACCCTGGCGCTGCTTCCTTTGCTGCTCGGTTTGTTGACAGGAATGAATCTCCTGCTTTCCGTAAAAAAGAAGCCGGTTTCCCGTCAGAATTCTCTTGTGATGCTCGCAGATCGCATGCGGCGTCCTTTCTCCAGAGCAGTAGGGCGGTTGCATCTGTTTGGTCTGGAGCTGTATAAGCTGCTATGGCTGCAAAAGGGCTTGGCAGTTCTTCTGCTATTTTTACTCTTCCTGTTTTTTGCGCTGGACACGCCACGCCCCGACACTGAGCTGTATGAAACGCGGACGGCCGGGCTTGCCGCCTCCATGCAGGGGCCCATCACTCAGGCAACGCTGGAGGCCATCGACGCAAAGCTGGAAGAATATGCACAATGGGAGCCGAGCGATGCTCTGGAGGAACAAATAGGTCTATATCACGAGCTTCGTGCAAAAGCAGTGGAGAGTCTGGAACAGCAGCCGCCGTCCTGCATAAATTCGCTGCTGCGCGCGGTCCTTAGTACCGTGCCGCCCTTATGCATAACGTTTGCCACGTCCTCATGGGTAAGCTGGCGTATGCGGCCCTCTATCAGGCCCTTGTAGCCATGGAATATGCCCATAACGTCCATTCCGCGTGCATCCGCTTCCTTAAACACGGCACGAATTGCCGAGTTCATGCCCGGCGTGTCTCCTCCGCTTGTAAGTACTCCGATCTTTTTCATAAAAACTATTCTCCCTTTTTGATTTTCACATTATCTTGTCCCAGAAGTTCGCAAAGGACATCCTTTACGGCTCCGGAGGGATTAACAAACAATTCCTTAGGCGCAAGCTGCGTGCGCTTGGTGTTCGGGTCGTGCAGTATTACGGGCACATTGCCGGGGAAGCGGCGCAGTACGCTCATAAGCCTGTCCATAAGCGGCTTGTCCTGCGTATCCAGCCTAAGGTAAATCTTTTCCGATGCGCTGCGCTTCATAAGCGGCTGCACATCGTCTATCAAAATCATGTTCTCCTGCTCATCGCGCACGTTCAGCTTGCCGGAAATTATCACCTTTGAATCGCTGTTCAAAAGGCTTGAATACTTTGTGAATACCGACGGGAAAGCCATGCATTCTATTGAACCCGTGGTGTCCTCCAGCGTGCAATACGCCATCATTCCGCTGCCGGAGCGCGTAAGTTTTCTTTGAACGTGTGTTATTATACCACCAATTTTTACTTTGTCACCCTCTTGCGGCCCTATTTCAACATTTTCTTCGCCGCTTTTACCGCTGAGCTTAGCGGCCGTGTCCGGAAGGGCGGCAAGTATATCCGCATAGTCATTGAGCGGATGCCCGCTAAGATATATGCCGAGCGTTTCATGCTCCATATCAAGCCTTTCCGCTTCCGCAAATTCCGCAATATCAGGCAGTTTAACAAAGCTTCTTCTTATGCTTTCCCCGCCACCAAGGTCAAAAAGGCTCATCTGTCCCGCCGCGGCCTGCTTCCTGTCCCCCGCGGCAAGCGAAAGCGCTTTCTCGTACACGGCCATAAGCTGGGAGCGTTTGGCGCCTGTGCTATCGAAACAACCAACCTTTATCATGGCCTCCACCATGCGCTTGTTTATATCCCCCGCACGGTTTGCAAAGTCCATGAAATCCTTGAAGCTTCCGCCGCAATCGCGCTCTTTTATAATATCCTTCATCGCCCCTTCGCCCACGTTGCGTATACCCGCAAGGCCGAAGCGAATCTTGCCATCCTCCACGCTGAATTTTTCGCGGCTTTTGTTTATGTCCGGCGGCAGCACTGTTATGCCCATGCGGCGCGCGGTGCTTATGTAGCCCGCAAGCTGGTCGACATTGCTGATAAAGCTATTCAGCATTGCCGTCATGAATTCAACCGGGTAATATACTTTAAGATAAGCCGTTCTGTACGCAAGCACGGCATAGCATGCCGCGTGCGGCTTATTGAACGCATAGGAGGCAAAGTCCGCCATAGCGTCGAATATCTTATTCGCCGTGTCCGCATCAACGCCGTTCCGCACGGCTCCCGGCACGCTTACAACGCCGTTCTCCTCTATGCCGTACACAAAGTTATGCCTTTCCTTCTGCATAACATCGTGCTTCTTTTTTGCCATTGCGCGGCGCACAAGGTCGCTGCGACCCATCGAATAGCCCGCCACGTCACGCACAATGCGCATGACCTGCTCCTGATATACCATGCAGCCATATGTGGCCTTGAGCGCGGGGCGAAGCTTTTCGCTAAGATACGTTACCTGATCCGGATGGTTCTTGCCGGAAAGATACTTGGGTATCTGGTCCATTGGGCCGGGCCTGAAAAGCGAAATTCCCGCGATAAGGTCTTCAAGGCAGCCTGGCCTAAGCTGCAGCATGAACTGCTTCATGCCCGCGGATTCAAGCTGGAACACGCCGTCCGTATCGGCCGCGGATATCATTTCATATACGCGCCTGTCCGTATAGTCCTTAAGCTCCTTATCAGGCACCTTTTTGCCCTGCTCCCGTATAAAATCAAGCGTATCGCGTATTACGGTAAGCGTTCTTAGCCCAAGGAAGTCCATCTTCAGCAGGCCCAGTTCTTCTATAATTTCTTTATAAAACTGAGTTGTAATAATGTCCCCGTTGCGCTGAAGCGGCACAAATTCGCTTATAGGCTCCGCGCTTATAACAACGCCCGCCGCGTGAGTGCCGGGATTCCTTGGCAGGCCCTCGAGCTTTAAGGAAAGGTCTATAAGCTTTGTCACCATCGGATCGTTATCGTAAAGCTCCTTCAGCTCCGCCGATACTTCAAGCGCCTTGCTCAGCGTCATATCGACTGTCCTTGGGATAAGTTTTGTTATTCTGTTTACGTCCTGCAGCGGCACCCTCAGCGCGCGGCCAACGTCCTTCACAACCGCCCTTGCCGCAAGGGTCGAAAACGTGATTATCTGGGACACGTTATCCTTGCCGTATTTTTCAACAACGTAGTCTATTACCTCCTGCCGCCTTTCAACGCAGAAGTCTATATCAAAGTCCGGCATAGATACGCGCTCCGGATTAAGGAAACGCTCAAACGGAAGGTCATACAAAAGCGGGTCAACGTCCGTAATGTCCAACGAATATGCAACAAGGCTCGCCGCGCCGCTGCCGCGGCCCGGGCCCACGGATATGCCCTTGCTGTGCGCAAACGCCACAAAGTCCCGCACTATAAGGAAGTAGTCCACAAAGTCCATTTTGCGGATTATTTCAAGTTCCGTGTTCAGCCGCTCCCGCGCGGCATCATCGGCATCGGGCATTTTCTGCACAAGCCCTTCTTCGGAAAGCTTTTTAAGATATTCAAAATTATCCATGCCGTCCGGCGCTGTAAAGCCGGGCAGATGCCTTTCGCCAAAAGCAATGGTCACGTTGCACTTATCCGCAACCTCGCGCGTATTTTCAACGGCATATTCATATCCTTTCAACGCGGCGCGCATCTCTTCTTCGCTTTTAAGATAGAACTCATCCGCGCTCATACGCATGCGGTTTTCATCGTCCACATATTTAGCCGTTTGTATGCAAAGCAGAAGGTCCTGCGCCTCGGCATCAGCCTTGTCCACATAATGGATATCGTTCGTGGCAACGGCCTTTATGTTCAGCTCCCGCGCCAAATTTGCAAGCTTTGGCAGCACCTCCAGCTGTTCCGGCAGGCCGTGGTTTTGCAGTTCAATATAAAAATCATCGCCAAATACGCGTTTGAGCCTGAGCGCAAGCGCATGCGCATCATCGTAGCGGCCGTTCAGCAGCGCCTGCGGTATGCTGCCCGCAAGGCACGCGGAAAGGCAGATAATCCCTTCGTGATACTTTTCAAGTATATCGTAATCAATCCTCGGCTTATAATAAAACCCGTCCACAAAAGCTATGGAGCTCAGTTTCATAAGATTTTTATAGCCGATTTGGTTCTTTGCAAGCAAAATAAGGTGGTTATATTCCCTTACGCCCTCCCTATCGTAAAGCGAGACCGGCGCAACATAGGCCTCCATGCCGAGTATTGGTTTTATGCCCTGCTTTGTGCATTCCTTATAGAAATCTATCACGCCGTACATCACGCCGTGATCTGTTATGGCAATGGAATCCATGCCCAGTTCCTTCGCGCGCGAAACAAGCGCCGGTATTTTGGACGCCCCGTCAAGCAGGCTGTATACCGTATGCACATGCAGATGCGTAAAACCGCTCATATATTCTCCTCTCCCGTTCCTTCCATTGCCCCGCTGCCGTGAAGGCGTATATCTTCCGCCATTTGGGACAGCTTTTTAAGCCTGTGCGTAAGGCAGGATTTTGTTATGTCCAGCTCCTTCGCAAGCTCTGTCAGCGTAGCTTCGGGGTTATTTATCCTTGCTTCCGCCGTTTGCCTAAGCTTATCGCCAAGGCTTTCTATGCCCTGTTCTTTTATTATAAGCTGTATATCCATCCTTTGCTGGGCGGACGCCATAGCCGCCTTCTGCATATTCGCATCCTCAAAATTGGTGCGGCGGTTTATGTCGTTCGCCATGAAGCGCAGCACGCGTATCTGTTCAAATTCCATTGTGCCGTTCATTGCGCCGACAAGGCTGAGAAAATCGGATACGCTTTCGCCTTCCTTAAGATAAAAAATATAGTTCGCCTTCCTTGCCGTCACCTTGGCGCGGATGCCGTAGCCTTCCGCCGCGGCGCGCAAAGTGTCCGCAAAGTTTTCCTGCCGCGTGACTATTTCAAGATGATAGCCCTTCTTGGGATCGCTCACGGAGCCGCCGCCAAGGAATGCGCCGCGCAGCAGGCAGCGCATGCGCTCGTCGCTTTCGGCCATGCTTTCGGGTATTTTGCCGGGCTGAAAATCCTCGTTGTCATCATTTGGCAGGCTGCCGCAATCAATAAGCAGCTGCCTACACCCCTCGCCGGAAACATGCACGATTATGCTGCTGCGCTTCAATCCTTCCTGCTTACGGGTGGAAAACGAAGCGTTAAGGCCATACAGCTCCGCCGTTAGTGCGCGGGCAAGCTCCGCCACGTTTTCGCTTTCGCTCACGTATTCTATGCCCAATCCGCCCCGGCCCAGCGTAACCGCCGCAGCGGTATGCGTCAGGCCGCACAATATGCTAAGCCTTTCTTCGCGGCTTTGCGTTTTTATGCCGACCAATTCGTCCTTTACCGTGGATGAAAAAGACATCAGCTTTCTCCCTTTCCCCCTGTGCGCTCCTGTATGTCCGCCGCCTCTATGCCCGCATCGCGGTGTATAAGGCGGGACGAGTAGCTGTCCTTCAATCTTTTGTGCATTTCCTCCGCTGCGCATACGGAACGGTGCCTGCCGCCCGTGCAGCCGAAGGCCACGAGCAGCCTGCGCTTGCCCTGCTTTACAAACGCGGGAATAAGCTCCCTCAGCATCGCTTCGGTTTGGTTTATAAAGCTTTCGTATGTTTCGTCCGCCTCAATAAAGTCCCGCACGGGCTTGTCCCTGCCGCTTAGCCCTCTCAATTCCGCTTCATAGAACGGATTTGGGCTGAAGCGCATATCAAATACCATATCCGCCTCAAACGGCACACCGCGCTTATAGCCGAAGCTTTCTATTATTAACTGGAACTCGGCCTTCTTATCCCCGTTGAAGTATTCCTCAAGCTTTCTTCTTAGCTCCATCGGCTTTAAGTCGCTTGTGTCTATTATGTATTCCGCCCTGTCGCGGAAGAAAGAGAGCAGCTCGCGTTCTTCCTTTATGCCTTCGCGTATGTCGCGATTAAGCGGATGCGGGCGGCGGCTTTCGTTATAGCGCCGTTCAAGCACGCCGTCGCGGCATTCAAGATACAATATATGGAAATTGACAGGCAGCATGCATAGCTGCATATGCGCCTGCTGCACCTCCCCGGCGAAAACGCTTTCGCGGCTGTCTATAACCACGGCAGCCTTTTCAACGGGCGGCTTTGAATCGCGGCAAAGCTGCACAAATCCGCCCACCATTGCGCACGGCAAATTGTCCACGCAGAAATAGCCCATGTCCTCCAGACACCTGAGCGCCTGAGTTTTTCCTCCGCCGGACAGGCCTGTGACTATTATAAGTTCCATCCGTTCCTCCTTAGAATTCACCAAGCAGCTTTACTTCCGTTTCAAGCTGCACGCCGCTATGTTCCTTCACCTTTTGCTGCACGAGCCGTATCAGCTCGTATACATCGCGCGATGTTGCCCCACCTGCGTTTATTATAAAGCCCGCGTGCAGCGTACTGACCTCCGCGCCGCCTATGCGCGTTCCCTTCAGCCCGGCCTGTTCTATCAATGCGCCTGCAAAGTGGCCTTCAGGCCGCTTGAATACGCTGCCGGCACTGGGATAGTTTATGGGCTGCTTTTCGCGCCTGCGCTTATTGTAGTCCGTCATTTTTTCGTATGCGCTGCCGTCATCGTCGTTCAGTTCAAACTCCGCCCCTATCACTATGCGTTCCGGCGCGCAGTATGGGCTCAGCCTATGCCCAAACGCGGTCTTATCCACGGTTTCTTTTATTATTGCGCCGTTTTCCGCATAGGTAACGGTTTTCAGCGTGTCTGCGGTCTCCCCGCCGTATGCGCCGGCGTTCATTGCAACCGCGCCGCCCACCGTGCCCGGTATGCCCGCCGCCCATTCAAGGCCCATCAGGCCCCATTGCACGCTTTGCTTTGCCATTGCCGCATAGCTTGCACCCGCACCTGCGATTATCGTGCGGCCGCTGCGCTCAACGTTCGCCATTTTCTCGCCTATGCGCACAACTATCGCATCAAGCCCTTTATCGCTTATCAAAAGATTTGTGCCGTTGCCTATAACGTAATGCTCTACGCCAGCCGCCTCTATCAGGCGCATAAGCTCAGCAGTATGCTCCGCCGTGTCCGGCTCGGCCAATATGCGCACGCTGCCGCCCGTTTTGAAGGAGGTGTACTGCGCCATAGGCATATTCTCCTTTGCACCGAGCGCATCAAGCATCCGTTTTAATTCAAAAGGCAGTTCTTTCATTACTCATTCTCCCAACAAGCAGTATTATACCAAGCTTAATTTTACTTTATTTTTGCCCTTTTCACAATACTCAGTCAAAAAGCTCGCCATATCTTTTAACTATGGCCTCATTCGCCCCGCTATCGCCCGAAAGCGCGCGTGCGGCTTCCTCCGCAATGGCGTCCTTATACCGGTTCAGCAAGAACGCGTTTACGCATGGCGTGCCGTTGAGTAACTCCTGCGCATCCACGGGGCTTGCGCTCTCCGCCTTATCTTCATAAGGCGCCGAAGGATAAAGCCCCGTTTGGGCTATCTTCAGGCCATACTTTGGCGTTAATAAAAGCTGTATAAGCTTTTCGGCATGTTCCTTCACCCATTCGTCCTCGGTATACGGTATTGCGATAAGCTGTGCGTTGCCGTGCTGCCCCATTATGCCGTGCACAGTATAGTTAAATCCCTTACCCCGCTCGCTCAGCATGCTCAGTTCGCGCGCCGTACGCACATCGTCTATGCAAAGCACCGCCTTACCCTCCTTAAACGCCGCCGTATCGAGGCACTCGCCTTCCGCGCCGATAAGCGCCCATCTTTCCGCCATGCCGGACAATATGCTTTGCTTTATCATGCTACCGTCCGCCCCGTTTACGGCCGCAAATATAGCCGCCGCATCTACGCTGCCTTCATCTAAGTTTATTCCTATTTTCTTTGATAGTTCGTTGTTCTCTATCAGCACGCATGGGCTTTGCGCATATGGTATTGCATACAGTTTGCCTTCACTGCTGCCAGCACGCAGCATTTCGCCGCTTATTTCGGCGTAGTTCCCCGCGTCAAGCTCGCTGAGCCCGTCCGCGTCTATAAGCCCCGCCGGGAAGGATATCACGTCCGGCTTTTCGCCGCGTTCGATCCGCCTTGCGTATTCCTCCTCCATCATTCCTTCCACGCTGTAAAACACTCCGTATTCCTTTTTTTCAAGCTTTCTTGCAGCATCGGCCATTATTGTGCTTACGCTGCCGGAATACGGCTTGTATTTAACCACATGCCAAACGTTTATTATGCCCGTGCGCTGCTTCGCAGGCGGTTCTGTCTCCCGCACAAACAGCTCCTTATACGCCTGTATGCTCATTATTACCATAAACGCGGCCACAATTGCCGCCATAGCCGCGTTAAACGCCGCCCTCATGCGCCCCATAATGCCTTCCCCCTTCAGCGGTTTTGTTCCGTTATTCATATGCATAAAAAAAGAGACCCATGTTAAGAGTCTCTTTGATTCGGGTCGTCAGCTATTGGTGGTGAACTGCGGATTGCCCCTTCCCGCCATTCACCGATTGTTTATGGTTGGAGGAAAACAATAATGAAGATGACTGCGATTGTCACGACCCGCTTTCTTTCGCTGATGTTATGGTAACACTATATGTTGCGCTTTGCAATCTTTTTTAAGCAAATATTACTAAAGTTAATAATCCGTTCATATTTGCCCTTGTTTTTCCGGTTTTATGCCCGCTTTATTGGGTCAAATATTACGTCCGCGTCAAAATCCGGCGTGTATGAAAGGTCTGCCGAATTACGCTGCTGTATGAACACGTTTTCAAAGCCCTTGCTTATGGCGTAATCCAAAGCCCTGTCGTACTCGCCTTTTGTTATGCGGCGATTGATGGGCCTGGGCAGATCGTCCCTCGTCGGGGCGTACTGGCTCATTATCGATATATAGACATTTTTCGGGTAATTGGCTGAAACATAGTCCAGCACCCGCCGCGTATCGTCAACGCAGCCGGGAAGCACCATGTGCCGTATCAGCACGCCGGAAGCCGCCATGCCGTTTTCATCCAGCTTTATGTTCCCAACCTGCCTGTACATTTCGGCAATAGCCTGCGCAGCAATGGCAAAATAATCTTCCGCATCGCTGTATTTCTTTGCAAGCGGCGCCGAGACGTACTTAAAGTCCGGCAGATATATGTCTATAAGCCCTTCAAGCATTTTCAGCGTTTGCACGTTTTCATATGCGTTGGTATTGTAAATTACAGGTATCGTAATCCCAGCTTGGCGCGCAAGTGGTAATGTGCGCGCTATCAGCGGCACATGCGGCGCGGGCGTAACAAGGTTTATGTTATGCGCGCCCTGATGCTGAAGATCGAGCATTATGCGGCAAAGCGTTTCTTCATCCGCCTCTATGCCCATTACACTGTGGTTTATTTTATAGTTCTGGCAAAATATGCAGTTAAGGTTGCACCCGCAGAAAAATATGGTGCCGCTGCCGCGTTCGCCGCTTATTATCGGCTCCTCCCAGCGGTGCAGCGCGGCGCGGGCAATATGCGCCTTTTCGCGCGCGCCGCAATAGCCCGGAGCTTTTGCGCGGTCCGCAGCGCATTTTCGCGGGCATATGCTGCAAAGGCTCATCGTTTGCCCTGCCTTTCCGCTTTATTCTGCGTTTTTTCCGCCTTTTGCGTTTTCTCGGCTTTTTGTGGCTTTTCGGCCTTCTGCGGCTGCTCTATAACCTCGTAATGCGCATCCACCACATCGTCATCATCTTGAATATCGGCGTCGTTGGGAACGTATTCATCCTTTTCGTCATCGTCGCCGTAGCGGGTATGCTTTTCGCCCGCCGGCCCCAATGCTATGGCGTTGCGTACATAGCGCTGCAAAGTAAGCGTAAAACGCGTACCCTTGCCGACTTCGCTTTCAACGCTTATCGTTTCGCCAAGCTTTTCCATTATGAACTGCGCTATAGACAGCCCAAGTCCCGTGCCGCCTTCGCTATGGGACTTATCCACCTTATAGAATCGTTCAAATATATGCGGCAGATCGCTTTCAGGTATGCCGCAGCCGGTATCGGTCACAGACAGCTGTATTTTCTCCTTCGCATTGCGGGCGGATATTGTTATGGTGCCGCCCTTTGGCGTGTAGCGCGAGGCATTATCCAGCAATATAACAAGCACCTGCTCTATCCTGTCCGGATCGGTCATCGCATCGGGCACAGGCCGCGGGCAGTCAAGCACTAAGTTCACGCCCTTATCGGCCAGCGTTGAAGAATACGCGCTTGCAATATCCTGCACCAGCTCGTTCACGTCCACGCGGGTTATCTCCATGTATTCCGTGCCGGATTGCAGGCGGCTGAGCATCATCATGTCCGTTATAAGACGCGAAAGCCTGAGCACCTCGTGCAGCATTATCTTATAATACCGCTGCCTGTCCGCTTCGTCCTTCACCATTCCGTCGGCAAGCGGCTCAAGCAATCCCCTTACAGCGGTGAGCGGCGTCCGCAGTTCGTGAGAAACATTTGCAACATAATCCCGCCTGAGCTTTTCGACCCGCTCCATCTCCGTCATGTCCTTAAACAGGCCCACAACGCCCGTGCGTTCGCGGCTGGACGTTACAACAGGCGATATGGTTATCCACAGCACCTTGTCACCAGCCATGGGGTAGGTTATGGTCTGAGGCTTGCCGGAATTGAAAACCTCGTCAAACACCTTCCATACCTTTTCGTCGGGTATCAATTCCTCGCGCTTTGATACGCTGACCGCACCGAACATGCGCATTATTGCGGAATTGTAATGTATGAGCGTGCCGTGCTCGTCTATTGCCACAACGCCGTCCGTAAGGCTTTGCAGCAGCTGATCAAGCTGGCTCTTTTCGCTGCTGAGTTGGCGAATAGTATGGTCAAGTTCCGCGCAAAGGTTATTGAGCGAACCGGCAAGTTCGCCGACCTCGCCCGGAATATCTTCATCAAGCCTTATGTCAAAATCGCCCTTTGCCATCGCCTTCGCGGCGTCGTTCATGCGGCGTATTGGGTCGGCAATGTTCTTCGCACGCCAAACCATCATAAGCAGCGCCACGGGTATGGCTATCGTGGTGAGCATAAGCACGAGCATGGACATACGCCCCGTTGCGTTGGTAACGAGTTTAAGCGAACTGAGCATGACCACCGCGCCGAGTATGTTTCCATCATCGTCGAATATTGGGCAGCCCAGCGCAAGGGCGGAGCTGTCCTCTTTCATTCTAAGCCGGTTCTGCTTAACGTCCGCGCCGCCCTCGGCGGAAAGTATCTGCTCATACAGCAGTTTTTTCGCGCCCTCCGCATCGGTATTAAGCAGGCTGTCCACATAAAAAAGCGTGTTTCCTTCCGCATCAAGGTAAAGCACCGTGCCGGTATTGGACGGCAGCAGCTTTGCCGCCAGCCGTTCAAACACGTCTTTATCTATTTCGCCCGCCATGTATTCCTTGGCAAGCTGCTCCGCCGCATCAAGCGAAGGGTGCAGCTCGTCCAGCTTTATGTCAGCATAAACATCCTTGCTCAGAAACACATAGCCGCCAAGCATAACGGCCGCCGCAATGAGCATTGCGACGGACAGCATTATAACAAGCCTGCGGAAAAACACGCTTTTTAGCATAGTTTTATTCTACCTCAAACTTATAGCCAACGCCGTATATGGTCTTTATCGACCAATTAAGGCCCGTGTTGTCAAGCTTTGCACGGATGCGCTTTATATGCGTATCCACGGTCCTTGTTTCGCCGGCGAAGTCATAGCCCCAAACCTTATTAAGCAGCTGTTCCCTTGTGAACACCTGCCCGGGGTTGGAAGCAAGCATATAAAGAATCTCTATTTCCTTCGGAGTGCATATTACCGGCTGCCCCTTTAATGTGACGGTATAGCTCTTAATGTCTATAACAAGGCCGTTTAAGGTAACGCGGCCGTCGTCGTTACTCTGCTGTTCGCTTGTGCGCCTAAGCACGGCCTTTATCCTTGCCACGACCTCGCGCGGGCTGAAGGGCTTCACGATATAGTCATCCGCGCCCAGCTCAAGGCCGAGTATTCTGTCTATCTCCTCGCCCTTTGCGGTAAGCATAATTATTGGCACCTGCGAATTTTTGCGTATTTCCTTGCAGGCGTCAATGCCGTTCATGATGGGCATCATTATGTCCATAACGCAAAGCGAAATGTCGCCGTCCAGCGCGCTGACCGCCGCCGCACCGTCATATACGTCCACGGTTTCAAATCCTTCGGATTTAAGATAAATGCCAAGTGACTCATGCACGTTTCTGTCGTCGTCAGCTATCAATATTTTGCCGCTGCTCATGTTTTTTACCTCCCATTTTATACATTGATTACATTATAACACCGCGACAGTTTTTTTCAAATCCTGCCGCAGCTATTTGCTGTATACTTCACATTTTGTTCGTATTCGTTCCCGTGCCTTGGCGCTTGGCAACAGTAAAGCTGAACACCACGCGGCCATCCTTGCTTTCGGCCCATATGCGCTCGCCCATCAGCTCCATTATCTCCTTCGCTATTGCAAGGCCAAGGCCCGTGCCTTCGCCTGTATGCGCCCTGTCCGCCTTATAGAACCGCTCAAACAGATGGTCTATATCCTCTTCGGCTATTTCGCCGGGGTTGGATACGCTTATGGTGTATTTATCATCGTCCTCGCCCACGCTAAGATCAACCTCGCCAGATGCGCTGTGCTTTATGGCGTTGTCAAGCAGGGCTATGAGCACCTGCTCGCACCTGTCAGGATTGCTGTACGCCTCATGCTCGCCGTCAGGCATGGACACGGAAAGCGTTTTTTCGTTATCCTTGGCTATCGTGCTGTATCTGTCCGCAACGTCGTATATCAAATCGTTCACGCTCATTTTGCAGCGCGCTATGGCAACCGTGCCCGATTGCAGCCGGCTCAGTTCAAGCAGATCGTCTATCAGGCGCGAAAGGCGCATGGCTTCATGCTGAATATAACCATAGTATCTCAGCCTGTCCTCGTCCTTCTTTACCAGCCCGTCGCACAGCGCGTCCGACAGGCCGCGTATTGATGCGATAGGCGTTCTAAGCTCATGGGACACGTTTGCAACGTAATCCCGCCGCGTCTGCTCAAGCCGCGCCGCCTCCGTAACGTCCTGTATCATTATTATGGCGCCTTCGTTCTTGCCGTCTGTCCCAAGGGCGGATATTGTGAAGCGCAGCACGGCTTCCTTATAGTTTTGTTCCGTCCAGCGGCTCACGCCGTCGGAAAGCACCTGTTCAACCATGGAATGGAGCTCGCCATACATTGGCGAATCCTCTATGCTTTCGCCATGTGCGCAGCCCATAAGCGTTACGGACGCGGGGTTGAACTGAATTATCTTTCCGCTTTCGTTAACGGCTATAACGCCCTCCAGCAGCCCGTCAAGCACGCTTTTCAGCCGGTTTCGCTCAAACGTAAGCGCGCCTATTGTGCCGCTGAGCGCGCTTGAAAGTTCGTTTAAGGAGTGGCCCAGCCGCGCCACCTCGCCGTCTCCTTTTTCAATAGCCCGCACGGAAAAATCCCCTTTTGTCATGGCTACGGCGGCTTCGTTCATCTTATTCAGCGGCTTTGTAAGCCCGCGCGATCCAAAGTACGCCACCGGCACCATTATAAGCGCCACCAAAAGCATGGCAAGCGGCAGCGATGAAGTAAGGTTGCCCCAGCCCGTGCTGAGCTCGTCCATTGGCTTTACCAGGAACACCGCGCCCATTATCGCGCCGTCGCTTGCGGTTATAGGCTCGCCTACCACGACGCCGGCCCTGCTGCCGCCCATCATTACCACGGCGCTGACCTCTCTGCCCGCAAGCACGCCCGCAAGATACGGCGCTATCATGTTAGTGTTCGCCTCAAGCTGGTCGTTCGTAATGCTGCCGAAAAGTGTACCGTCAGCCGTATAAAGATACGGCGCAGCATCCCATATGCGCCTATCATAATTGACTATATTTTCAAAATCCTTGCGGCTCAGTATCCCTTCCATAAGGTCTGCCGCGCGGCTCGATATAAACTCAGCCCTCGGTATAAGTTCCTTCGTTTTCAGTTCACCATACTTCTTTATGCCCGCATAGCGAAAAACAAGCGCCGTAAGGGCGGCGCTCAATATAACCGTGAACAGCACAAGGCATACGGTTTTTATAAGCAAAGTATGCTTCATTATCTGCTTACCTCAAACTTGTACCCAACGCCGTAAACCGTTTTTATGCTCCAGTTTACCGTTCCCTCCGCAGGCAGCTTTTGGCGTATGCGCTTTATCTGCGTATCCACCGCGCGCGTATCGCCGTAAAAATCATAGCCCCACACAAGCGAAAGTATCGTTTCCCGTTCATATACCTTGCCCGGGTGCGATGCAAGAAGCTGGAATATCTCCACTTCCT
>OLOW01001508.1_pt1 | contig 16290 bp, 36 predicted proteins | sample 1672801 | NCBI WGS metagenome assembly OLOW01 (sample SAMEA3136725, study PRJEB25190) | human gut metagenome | biome: human gut; feature: human-associated habitat; material: faeces | place: Austria | collected 2013 | reverse complement strand
CTCATCCAATGCTGCTTTTTCAACAGCTTCCAGATAATCAATTTGCCGCTGAATGTAAGGATCGGTTTCTTTCCCACCGGATGCAAGCCAATCAGAGATTCTACTTTTTACATCCTGTAAAACCGATATAGGAATCAGTCTAGTATTAATGGTATTCAGTACTTTAATCATTAGCTTTCATCTCCTTCAACTTCTTCTCAGCTTCTTCACGGGTGAGAAATACTGTTTTACCTACTTCTCCTACGAATCTTACTATCTTAAACCCGTCTACATATTTAAATTCAATATCAGTAATTTCAAAATCTGGTACTCCAAAAGAATGTACTTTTAATTTCTTGACTTCTCCATTAACAATGCAATATAAGTCATCTCCAACCTTACACGGTAATCTCACAAGCAAGCCCTGTTCTTCTAAGTCTTCATAAGTGGCGAGTTTTTTAATCATATTCTTTACTGTTTTGCAATTTCCTGCACCCTGTGAGCAATTATCGCAATATGAACTGCACATAATGCTTCGGCGTTCGTTATATGTGATTCTTGAAAAATCTCTTTTTGTTAATCTCTCCATCTACTTCACCTCTTCCAATTGACTTTCTACTGTATTTGCAAGTAATAACATTGATTCAATAACTTTATCTGTTAATGACATTCTATATTTATTGTCAGCAAAATACTTAACGTGAGCTATTGCTTCCTTAATCTTTTCTTCGCACGCAACAATTTCGGATGCTTCATACATTTTTCGTTCATCACTGCTGTATGTTACTATTCTTTCACCATAAAAATTTAACATGTTTGGAAGTGGAATATCGATTACGTTTAAATGATTCCCTCTTGACCACTTAAAGCCCTGTAATCTTGCTATTCTTAAAATTTTAGAATATTCTTCCTGTGTTTTTACGAATACGCTTTTTCCAGTTAAATCAATCATCTACTCCACCGCCTTTCACGATTTCAATTGCCGTGTGCGTTTCAATAATTTCTCTTTTACGATCCCACCCCATGGGTCTTGCTATACAGCTTGCTCTTAAAATTTCATCCGTAACCTTTTCTACATCAAAAGCAGTCGGCTGTTTGTTGACACAATCAATAAACTCTTTCTGATCTGAACTAATACTTGTACCGATCTCCCAAATTTTAATGTATTTGATTAATTCGTCTGCATCTATCAGTCTGCTCATATTTTATTCCTCCCACACTCCCAACAACCTCATCCTCTCATACAGTACAGCGACGGTCTTGCGCCTGTATCCATAGAAGTCCTTCGGATTCATCGGGATATATCTTTCTTTGCTGATTTTTCTGTAACTTTTCCGGTGTAGAATATTCTCGATAACCATATCCGCTATCACCGTGTTTTTCGGGCAAGCTGACAAGGCGGCACTGGTAAGCAGGTATCCGTACTCTGCCGGGAAGTCTTTCAGCATCGTATTCAGTTTTTTCAATGTCCTCTGCCGGAATACCGTAGTCTTTCAACTTCTTGTTCCTTGTCAGCATACTGTTCTCCTTTCTAATCGTCTGGGTGGTGTTTGTCGTACATGATCGCTATGCATACAAGACCGGCCACTCCGACTATGATTCCAAGGGTGAACCCTAATAAGAATGTAATCATGTTTCTTCCTCCTTTGCATAATCCTCACACTCCTCCGCGTATTCATAACTGTCCATATCATCACATCTGCACTGGCAGGAATCCTGTTTATCACAGCAAATGCAGCACTCTGTTTCACCATCCGGGCAGGTTAATTTACATTTCCCCATTAATCCAGTCTCTCTCCTTTTCGAAGTAAATGTATCTGCTGTTCTTCTTGACCGGCTCTGATGTGTCAATACCGTATTTTGTCAGCAGATTTCTCAGAAACTTTAATTTAAACTCTTTTAACGTGATCTTGAATCTGGTGTAGGTCTTGCCGTCTTTCTCAAAAATTGACATTTCCATGTTCAGTCTTTCTCCTCTTTCCTCATAATTTCTTTTATGCATTTCTCGCAATAGCAGCCTTCCTGCCCCTCTATCTTGTATAAGAAGCATGTCCAGTGCCTGTTCCAGATGCCTTTATCGTTGCATCCCTTGCAGCTACCTTGCCCATCTCCTTCGCATCGTATTATTTTTAACATTTATTCAGTCCTCCTTATATGGTTCTGGAAGCGGCATCCAAGCAACACATTTTAACAATTTTATATATTCTTTCGACCCTTCAAAAAAATCTATAATATGCCAACCATCAGCCGTTGCATGCTCATCGTCTGGTCTATTCATGAACTCCGCAACCCTTGGAATTAATTGATATTCTGTATCTGATTCTCTGAATACTGCAAGGCACCAGTCACGTTTATCCGGCATTTTTTCAGATACTGGAATCCAGTTGGTAGCTTTTAAACGCTCAATAACTTTCTTCTGTTCTTCTTCTGTCTCGCAATGTATTGTAATGTCATAGGTATCATCATATGCGCTAAATGCGCCGTCTTCATTCTGAATAAGTTCCATTACATCACTCATTTCTATCCTCACTTTCCCCATGTAAGCAACTGACACGCTATTGTGCAGTTGGTACATGATTTTAATACTCAATAAAATCAGATAATTCCATCTGACCAACTACGTTGTTATCTTGCATCCACCATAGATAAACTTCTTCGCCGCAACTCCACTTCGTATCTTTTCCACGTCTCCGGCGTTCCTCAATCATTCTGTCAAAAGCACGTATATAGGCTTGCTTGTATTTTGGGAAATCATACATTTCCTTTTCCCTCTGCTTCTTCGATGCAAGCGGACAGCCTAAGCAACCTAACCTATTATATCCGCATTGGTACAGCTCACATACCTGAATATCTTTTTCACCAATGAACTGCCAGATATTTTGATCTGTCCAGTCAATAATTGGATTAACTACTGTCTTTGCTTTCATCTGGCAATTTTCAAATAATCTTCTAGTACAATCATTATCGGTTATAAGCATTTTCTCATCAGAAACGCCGATACTTTTGCTTGCTGTCTGTCCTAATACTTCAAATGGGCTTCTATTACTTCTCTTGCTACTTTCAGACCATCTAACGCCTGTTGCAATCATTCTGTTAGGATTCCCACCTTCTTTCAGTTCTGAACAGCAATACCGAACAATTCTGGTAGGTGGCATTAGTTTTCTTGGAATAAGATTCCACATTGTAAGACGGTTGCCGTTTTCCTGCACATGATAATCAATCTCGCATTTGATGCCTTTGTCCGTCAATTCAGAAAACGTATTCTTGATATGCCTTACTGTCTGCGGTGCATCAACAGTGGTATGTGAGTTATGTACTTCAAACGGGATTCCAGACATTCTGAATAGTTCAAGAAGCACATCTGAATCCTTTCCGCCGGAATACTCACATACAAGTGGTTTGTTATAATGTTTCAACGAGAGATCAGACGCAAGCCGGATTCTTTCAATTGCTTTTTGTTCTAAATCCATAATATTTACACTCCAAATCTTCTGACCAATTCTTTATACACCAGTCTCTACCTTTGAATAACTCAATCTATACGCCCTCTGCTCTGTCGGATCCTCGCTTACCAACAAACCATTATCAAGCAATAAATTAATATAATTCCTGGCAGTAGCCATTGAAATGTCTAATCCATCTGCAATATTTCTTGTAGACGGCATATAGTGGTGTTTACGGTAATATTTCAAGATAAAGTGATATACCGCTTTATACATCTCCTGTCCCTCTTTGTGTTTGCGCTCTGTATTGTATTTTCCCATCAATAACACCTCACGTAATCGTTAATGCGGAATCTCAAAGATTGTAAATGTATCAAGTGTCATTTCTTTGATCTTCTGTGCAGCTTTATCCAGGTTTTTACTGGCTAAAGAGGTATGTACTCCTGTAATGCCCCGGAATTTTATTTCCCTCTCCAGCGCTTCTACGCCACCATCTCTAACAATTCTGAGCGCCAGGTCAAGGCCATCCTCTCTCCCTCGCTCATACTCCTTCATTTTGTTCATTGGTTTTCTCCTTGTTCAGATTTTTAGCTTTCTTATGCATCTTGTCCAGATAATCCGCATAGGCTGTAAGCATGTGATCCACAAAGCCGTTTTTATTATATTTGTCTGATACAACGTGTATCTGCTCGACTACCTGCTGCCAGTATTCGTCCTTTTCTTCTATTCCGGCAGTCTGGAGAACCAGTGCCGGAAAGTCGATTTGTAAAAACTTTATGGTGTTCGGTATCTGCTCATGCGTCACTCTCATACTTATACACCTTCTTCTACCTCAAAACTCCGTTCAAGAAGTCGCTCGTTATCCTTGCTAAACGCCTTTATATAGCTCTGTTTTATCGGCCTGATAAAATGTATGCCGTTAGCTGATTTAGCCCGGGAAACAGCCACGTAGAACTGTCCAGGATCCCAACAGCAAGGATCAATGTTGATTTTTTCAAATGTCTGTCCCTGTGATTTATGAATACTAATCGCCCATGCAAGTTTTACCGGGAACTGAGAGAATAATCCAACTTTCTTACGGACAATCTTCTCTTTCACGATCTTCTGACCGTCCTTTTCTTGTTCGGATTTCTCAATAACCTGTTTCTCAATGTCTTTACTGTATCTGTACAAGTTAACTGTTTTACCTTTATCAGTCTTGATGACCAGATAAGATTCTTCAAATTCTCCGTTGTCTACAATTTTCTGGATGATGCCAATCGTTCCATTGACGTAGTTTCCAGACAGATCATTGACTGTAATCATCACTTTTGCACCGATGTTAAGAATTAAGTCCTCTCTGGCAAATGCAATGTTCTTAATATCAGCAGACGTTAATTCTCCGTCAACTGCTGCATGAAACACTTTTTCGGTCTTTTTATCCAGTTTTCCGAGAAAAGTATTATTAATCCGATCAGCTTCAGCATTTGTTCCAACCAGGAATGGTGCTTCTGGTATAACCTTGTCTGATTCGTTATTCTCCAGATATGCAATGGATTTTCTAATATTGTTGCCATATTTAATATCATTCAGCACATACTTAAATCCCTCATCATTCTGCCTGCATACTTCATCAAGTTTAATATATTCAAACCCCATTTCTTTCCAGTACTCAGACATGAAAGCATATCCGTGTTCGTACTTTCCACCCTTTCCATAATCAGATCCATACATCCGGCAGAGAATTTTACGGTCATCTGTTGTAATGACTGGTGGAAGCTGGTAGAAATCCCCAATTACGATCAGTTGAACGTCTTCTTTATCCTCTCCGCTCAAAAGTCTATCAACCGCTCTCTCTTCATTTTCTGTAATGATCGTCTTCGCAATCATATTAAACAGGTCGAACCGGCACATGCTGATCTCGTCAATAATAAGAATATCCGCTTCCTTCAACAGTTCAGCTCTGGATTTCACTTTTTTCTTGTAATCCTCAAATTTGATTGAGATATTCAATGCACGATGCACGGTAGTCGCTCCATATCCGATATTGTCCGCAGCTATTCCAGTAGTAGCAGATACCAGAACACTTTTACCAGTTTTTTCCGCCTCATCAATGAATGTCTGAATAACCGTTGTCTTGCCTGTTCCTGCATCTCCTGTAAGGAAAACATTACTGCCAGACAACATTGTGTCCAATGCGTACCGCTGTTTTTTATTAAGCTTCTCTTTTTCCATTTTTGTAACCACTCCTTATGCCTTAGTAACCAATTGTAACAATCTGAATTTTCATGCAATTTAATTTTATTTTTTAATTTGTGTAATCATTTTATTTTTGTAACCAATGTGTAACCAACTTTTCAACCACCTTGGTTACACCGCAAACCCTTATTTTATGCGGGTTTCAGAGTTGTGTAACCGTGTAACCAATGTAACCAAGGTTTTCCTATAGGAGATTGCAATGTATATATGATTTTTTTATATATTTTTTTATTCCCTATACACATGCTTTTCCGCGGGTTACATGGTTACATGGTTACAAATCACGAAAACGGAACACTTGTTCCAGTATTAGCAGGTATAAAATCAGCTTCAACATGCTCATTTTCCTGTTCGTCTTCAAGATCTTTTATATCAATAATCTTTACAGCAACAAGTCTCATTACACTTCCCCCATCTCTTTTTATTACCGTATCCCTTTTTCCTGTATGCTTAATTAATTCTCGATTAATCGCCCATGCTGAAAAGGCTTTTCTGGAGAATCCGTTGTTTTTTAGGAGATTTTCAAGAGGTTTCGGATAAAAATACACATATACATCTCCATACTCATCTGGTGTTTCCTTAAATCCCCACTGATCGCAACTGAATTGCGCATCAAAGTGCTGCCCGTACACAGAAAGACTTTCGATGATAAACTCATAGCATCTCTGTCCTTCCGATACGTCTTTCTTGCGTGTAGGTATGTCCACAACATCCTCGACTGTCAGCTCACGTCCATCCTTAAATATGAAATCTGTAGCTAATTTGTCAGCCAGTAGGAGCGTGGATATAGCCATGACCTGTTTTGCCGGAAAATTATATCCATCAAAGCCCTTTTCAATCTCAGACTTCATTTCTTTTAACTCATCCGGTGTAAATTTTTTAAGATTTCCAACAAATACTCTTCCAGCAAAACCATAATTTTTCATTACAGTGCTGTTAATCTCTGCCGGATTCTCGTAAATATCCTCGCAACACTCAATTTCAACAATTCTGTTGATTGCTCCACCGGAATCTGCAAATTCCGAAATAGGGTTCTCACCGTTACAAATGGTTACATTACACCATGTATTCTCCTTAGCTGCTCCGAGGTCCTTATTTGATCTTCCTTTCCCTTTACCGGAACAGAGATTGTAAATCAATGTTTCGTAGTTGTCCCGAATATATTGAGAAGCGTTCTTAGAGTCATCGAGGATCATCGGAAGGTTATTGAGCATATCTGCCCTTGTCTCCAATGATGTATCTGTTGAACGAAAATTCCCAACGTAGGCTCCCGGTGCCGGATTCCCCCAAACCGATGCCGCTATATTGATTGTTACCGTCTTTCCGCCTCCTGTCTGCCCATAGAAATCTACAATGAACGGCAGCACATCAAGTGGCTGTATAAGAACACTCGCAAAAGATGCCGCCAGTGCTATTCGTGGTTCCAATCGCCCACATGACCGTAGCTGCTTAGCCAGCGTCACCCACTTGAAGTAATCTCCGCTTTCCTGTATACTCTGGAATAGTGTTTTAAAGCGGTATTCGCCATCAAAAACGATTGAAAGGTCGTAAGGCACAAATACATTGCCATGCCACCCTAACTTGCTTGTAGAGTGCTGTATGTCAATCATATCGGCATTGTACATTTCCACATCTGCCAGATACTTCACAAGAAGCCTTGCATTCTCTGAATTTACCTGCACTCCGAACCTTGCAAGATTAGTTATTGCTCTGGAAGTCACAATGTCAATTTTTGGAACGGTTATTTCCGTCCAATATCCGTCTCTTTTGAAAGCAACTGTAATTTGCTCTTCGCCTGTCTCGATGTTCTTTAGTCGGCGAATCGGCATGATCGGGTGGTGGCACACAAGTTCCCTTGCCTTGGATGTCTCGGAAGAAAATATTCCGTTTTCCGTAGCTATCCAGCTTCCGCAAGCCATGTTAGGATATTCTTTTCCAATATCATCCTCATAAAAATTTGTTATATTCTCAACCAGTTGCATGGAACGATTTGCTTTTTCTTCCTTTTCCTTGTCCTGTTCTGCTTTCTGGAATTCTTTTATGAATTCCTCGGCTATGCTTTTTACTCTTACGTTCTTTGCTCTGTCCATCAACTTAAATTTAACTTCCGAGCGGTCGATTTTACTTTTTATCGCAAAAAGTTCTTCATATAACTTCTTCTGCATAAAATCATTTGCTTGCAAATTTTCAATATTTTCAAGAATGCTTCTCACCTCCTGCCTTAGCTGATAATATTTCATATCTGCTTTTTTCTTTTTCAAGGTTGAACTGGCACATATACCACTCTTCTGAACCAGGAGGGAAAGTTTTTAGTGCTGTTTCGTACATAAACATGTTCTTTTCTACCTGTTCAAGTTCGCTGGGATCCTGAGCGGGATTGCATTTTTTTGATTTGATATCTCTCATTTCATGTCTGATCTGGTTGCGGCTTTTACCTTTTTTTGATACATAAGTACCGCCCAGTTCAATAAATGCAGTACTAAAAGGAACGGATTCGTATTGCATCACGAAATCAAACACATCACCGCCGATTCCACAGCCGAAACAGTAGAAAGAATCATCGTAGATTTTGCAGGATGCTGACTTTTCCTTGTGAAAAGGGCAACATATAAATCCCGCTCTGTTCGGTTTCAGTCCATATCTGGAAAGAATTTCCGGCATTTTCACTGACTGTTTGATTTCTTCCTTAGTCATGACAGCAACTCCACGATTCTCCGCCCGGTTTCTTCTTTTGTACAGAATTCAAATCTGACACCGTATTTATCTCTAATCGTGCAAAGAGATTTATATAGCTGACAGCCATCAACAGCCTTGTCAGATATCACAGTCTTTACTCTCTTGCCGTTTACAGTTCTCCAGATAACTTTATGTTTTCGGGGATTCTCCCAAAAATACACATCACCAACAGATTTAATATCTGGACCATGCTCGCATAGGATGATTAACTGTATACCTGCTTCACGCGCTCTAATCAGCTCCGCTTTGAATCTTTCATGCTGCTGGCATACATTTCCGCATAACTCCTGCAAATCCTTTTTGCGGTCAATACAGAGCTTTGCATTGTCCAAAGATTGATAGTCTCCGCAGTATAACTTTGATCGGAAATATTGTACTTCAAGGCTGTCAAACTGATTCTGAATCCGTTTCCATTCCTTTTTGTGTTCACGTGTATCACATTGTATGACCAATCAGATCACATCCTTCTGGTATTTGTATTTTCTAAAGAATTCACTATACTGTTTTATAATCTCCCAACGATTTTCGTAACGATTCCATTTACTATTCTCTCCTACTCCTATTTGCGTTTTTCCGATGATTGAACAGGAAGGGATTATTAATACCTTTCGATATGTTTCATCATCGTTCAAACAATATAAAAGGAAGATATCGCAAGTCGGATTTTTCTTTTCAAGGTTGAATGTAAATGCCTTTGAATTGCAATTGTTTGTAAATTCCTTAGATGCTTTTACGTCTATTTTTACACTGCTATCAGTAAGCAAATCATAAGGGTGCCTTGAGCTTGTTTGTACACTATTCAATCCGATATTCTCGTAAATATCTGAAATTGCTTTTATTTCATATTTGTTTCCAAAAGTCGTATCGGAATATTTAAGAGGCAGCCCAAGTTTTTCAGCCCAATACACAGTCCCTTTATGCTTTGCAATCTTGCAAGCAAGACTTTTATTTCCAAAAACTTCTATCATTTCGGAATGAGTTGGAAAATGATCTAAATTCAATTTCTCAACAACTATAATAATATTTTCTTTGATAAGATCGTCATTCCATGGTATTCCATGCGTATATCCCATTAACTCACCTCTATATTAATTGAACGGAAGGACATCATCTGCTACGCTGTCTGGAATATTCATAAAGTCAGTACCTGCCGGATTCGCTCCCATGATAGCTTCTTCCTTCAGATGATCGTCATAGGCTTTTGTGGTGCGCTCTTCTGGGATGTCCGCATCCTTAATTCCTTCAATACTGCGGAACCATGCAAGTTTGTGACGTTTTACTTCTCTGTTGTCGTACCAGTCTTTCTCCAGACGGAAGATACCGCCGATTAGCTTACCTTTAAACTGCTGTCCGAAGTTGTCACCCCACTTAACAGCAAAACCCGGATTTGACTTTTCTACGCATGTGATAAATGTTTTAAGGTTACGGACACCATAATCTACGCTCTCGTCAATAACCATATAGTTAGTACCGGCATTCGGATACTTCTTGTCCGGACGAATGTCATTTTCAAACTGCTTCATAAAGTAGCCCGCCTGTTCGTCTCCTTCTGCGAAATCAAACAAGATAACAAGCATATCAAGTCCACCCTGGGATTTTTTCTCTGATACCTGCTTAATAACCATCTTGTGTCCGCCAAGAGCAATCGGTTCAAATTCTCCTGCTGCCTGTGTTGTGTCATAGCTATTTGGTTTCTGCATTATTGTTTTCTCCTTTTCCTAATTCGTAATAGTCTCTAATAATCTTGTCTACCGCTGCCAGATCATTGTCTATGGTCAGTGAATCAAACATACCAATTGGTGATTTGCTGACAGCTCCCTGACTTGCCTGAGTGACAAATAAATGTTTTCCACTTTCTTCAATGCAACGGAGAACTATTGTAAACATGCCCTCTACGCAAACTTTTTCATCCAAAAGCTTTCCTATTGTCTTTGGTTTTACGTCTCCAGAATCATCCTTATCTTCGTGCATCATAAGATATACGACTTTGCTTTCCGGAACCTTTGTCACAATGAATTGAATCAGATTCCAGAAATAATCGCCAATGTCATTGTAAAGTGAGAATACTGCATTACCTTTTCCGGCAGAAGCATGTCCTCTCATAAAGTGATTCGTAATAAGATAGCCTGCATCATCAATTACGATTGACTCTGCTTTTGATGCAATTAGGCATTTCATAACCTGCTGGTAATCATCTGTAAACCATCCGTCAATTTTCCCCTTGAATGGAAGTGGCTTGTTTAATACTCTGATAAGGTTCCAGTTTTTGTTCTGACAGTTTCTAAGACTAGTACTTTTACCGGAACCAGATTTTCCAATAATCAATACTGGTGTTGCCATTGTTATTCCTCCTTGTCATAAACTACATGCTTGCTGCTCTCAATAATCGGCAAGCTTGTAATATCTTTCATTGATAAGGTTGATTCGTTATAGATTTCAACCAGCGCGTTGTATGCAACTGTTGATACTTTCACGACCGGGTTATCCTTATCGGTTGCCGGCTGCTTCTTCCTTACCGGAATACGGATTTCAAATTCACTCACTAATACTTTCCTCCTTATATGATTTCTGAGCCGTTAAAAGCCCATTTAAGGCTTGTACGTAGCTTGCCAATGTTCTTGCCTTATATGATTCCTCTATCGGATTATCCGGCACAATAGCAAGCTGAGTGTCAATCAATCTAACAATCTCATTAATGCGCTCTTCCATGTTTACACCGCCTTAAAAAAGCAATACACATTGTCAGAACCATCCCCTCTCACCGGATTTTTTTTGCCATTCGAAAATGTTCCGCCGGCACAGTGATATTCGAGGTGGTTCAGATACATATCCGGGTTTTCCCAGTCAAGAATGTACGATTTCCGTCTGTTCAGCTCCTCTAGAAGCTCGTTCGCCGTTGTTATCAGTTCCATTGTCGGCAGGAGCTTCAATTCTATCTGATTCAGCATTTAACGGACACCTCCCATCTATTAAGAGCCTAAGAAGATGTGCTTTTGCAAGTTTGCACTGCTCAGCCGATTCCTCTTTAAGCAATTCATCATCAAAATAGATTGTATAAACGCCATCCATTTCCTTTCTAGGCTCCCACTTTGAATTCATAATGCAGGTAATGCAAGCATGTACATGCGAAACGATGTCAAACGAAACAAAATAATCTGTTTCGTTTGAAACTCTCCATGCTAATTCAAAAAGCTCTTTGATTTCTTTTTCAAACATTTCCGTTCTCCTTTCTTAAAGCAGTGCTAAATACGTAAACAGTGCAAATACAATACCTGCCAGGATCTGCTGCAAGCTCTTCTCCCAAATCCACACCGGAAGAAAAGTAAGCAGGATTCCTATAATCACACTGACTACGATATCTTTTCTGTTCTGTCTGGGTGATTTCATTCTTTTCCCTCCAAAAAGAAAAAAAAGATTACAGACTGTAAGCAATATACCAAAAGATATTAGTAATGATTAACAGCGCGGCAGTCAAAAGCCATGCACTGAACCACTTCTTAGTCTCTCTCTTTGCTTTTCTTACGATTTCGGTAGCTAGCATTGTTTCAAAATCGTTCCATGTAATCTTTTCATTGTTTGTTACATTTTTTTTATTTTCCATGTTATTTTCCTCTCGCTTAATATTGACTTTTTAGCGGATAGAGGATTATAATTTACCTGTATCCACTAAGGTTGGTTTAGTGGCTTACTGCTCCGGGGTGGAGGTGTCGACTCCCTCCGGGGCGCTTATGCCAAATTTGCTTCTTTTCTTCTGTAGTAGTCCAAGATAATTCTTGAACATTCATCGACAATCCTTTGATTGTCCTCCGATGTGTTATCCTTGCAGTAATCATCATGTATTCTAATTATCCCGCCAGATTCATTCTTAATTGTTTTAATTACTGCCATAAGAATCTCTCCTTTCTACGATAGATTATGATGCTTCTTCTATTTTGCTTCTTCTGCAAAATGTTTCTCCATGAGATCGGCAATCATCAAGTATTCTTCGGCGATTTTGCCTTTTCTGGTATTTTTCACCTGTTCGCGGAACTCTGGAATTGTTCCATAGAAGCAGCCGCAAGACACTTTAACTTGTTTGTCCTTACATCTGAAGAATGTAGTTGTGCGGAATTGAGTACCGAATCCATGAATAGTTGCGTAATCTGCATTGCCGGACACCCATGCATTGCCGGACACCCTTGCATTGTCGAACACCCTTGCATTGCCGGACACCTCTGCATTGCCGAACACCCTTGCATTGCCGGACACCCATGCATTGCCGGACACCCTTGCATTGCCGGACACCCTTGCATTGTCGAACACCCTTGCATTGCCGGACACCCTTGCATTGCCGGACACCCTTGCATTGCCGAACACCTCTGCATTGCCGAACACCCATGCATCGCCGGACTGGTTTACATTTTCTTCTTTTTCTACCCATCCGCCAGTTTCTCCGGCTTCTACATTCCCAAATGATATGAGCGCCTTGATTCGAAAAAGCTTCTTCCCGAAAATGTTAATTTTGGTTTCTGATGTTAATTCAAATTTCTTCATGTTTTCCTCCTTAATTACTGTGAAGTTACAGATTCTTTCTTACCTGATTTTTTGCTCCAGTCAACTATTTTTCCTTTCTTTGTTTCGTTTTTTGGATTTTGTGTTATACTCTCCTTTGGAAAGGAGGAATTTGCTATGCCCGATAATTTTGGTTTAAGTTACAGTGAACTTTCAGAAATCCGTACTATAAATTCAGAACTGGCAGCACACAATATTGCTTTAGCTTATATCCAAGCAACTGCACAAGTTAATAAATTAAACAGAGAAGATGAAGTTAATTCTTCTGATGTACTGTCACCGTCCAACCAGTATGTACAAGCCTATAACTATGCTTATAATTTTGTCGTTCATGAAAATAAGATTATAAACGAGGCTGAATAGTATTTATTAAGGTGTCTTGACTCCGCTTATACATTTCTTCCATAACAGAGTCCAGATGCTTACGGGCAACTTTGCTTTCTGCGATTGTCAATTCTCCCATTGCCATTACGCAATTTTCTACTGCCTTGAGAATCTTTTCTTTATCATATCCAAGCATCTCAAAAGCATAGTCCGTAAGTCCGGCGATTGATTTTCCTTCCATCTTCATACACTCCTTTCTACTTAACTTCTGGCAACCTTGGTTCAAGAAACTTGTCGGTCCCAACGGATAACGCCCCACAAATTAGTTCGTATTCATCGAAATCTAATCTGCGATTTCCATTGAGAGAAAGATTGAGTTTCTGAACAGGAATTCCAGTTCTGTTGGCGACAAATGTCTGTGTTATGCCGTTGTTTTCAAGGTATGACTTGATTTTCTTACCAACGCACATTCTTCATTTCTCCTTTCTGTTTGAATTTCGTTCCTATCGAACAATTATAGTATAACTTCGAAATATCCGAATGTCAAGAAGAAGTTTCGAAAAAATCGAAATTATTTTATTGACAGTCCGAAATTTTTATATTATTATTAGTTATGAAGGGAGGAAACGATAATGACATTTGGCGAGAAAGTCAAGCAAGCCAGAACGGTAAAGAAGCTGACCCAGAAACAACTTGCAGAAAAAATCAATGCAAAGCACAATTCAATTAGTGACTGGGAAAAAGATAAGTGTAAGCCAGACATGGACACTATTGAACTTCTATGTGGCGTTTTGGAAGTAACACCGACATACCTCATGGGTTCTAAAAGCGATGATGATTATGCAACCATAATTGGAAATCTTATGTCGGAACCTGACATCTTAGATTTTATCGAGGAATACAAAGCACTCGATAAAGAAGATAAGAAAGCAATAAAACAAATAGTTTCATCGCTAAACAAAAGGAGCAAGGGTTAATCCCCTTGCTTCTTTGATTTCAGATATTTAATAAGAATCGTATAGACAAATTTTAACTTGCCCTCATTTTCAGTATTCTCTATCATTTCAATAATTTCCTTTTTGTAATCCATTTTCCGTCCCTCCAATATCACGCAAGCAAGAACATTTGTTCTCTTTTATTCCATTATACCCTCTTCTCAGCGATATAGAACGGACTGGATCATACTTCTTGCCCTCTGCTTAAAAAGTGTTCCCTCCATTTGTCTTGAACGATTGAAAAAGAAATGACATGTACATTCCGCAGAAATATTGTTGCTTTTCTTCACAACAAATGACTGCTGCTCTGCTTCAGATACAACCGCCTGTGTATAATTATGTATCACATATTGATTGTTGGCACTTGTCTTAATAATCACTTCGGAATCTGTTGGATCAATACTCTCACATAGCGGCGCATGCACAGAAAATGTGAGCATTATTCCGAACAGAAAAAATATAACCAGCTTTTTTATTCCTTTCATAAAATTCCTCCCAAATTAGTTTATATTATACTCTCAATATAACAATTATACAATATCTCAATCTTGCACAAATTTTCTTACATTAATGCTGTATTTGACGAAAATCGAGAAAATTATACTTTTTTCGTTCAGTCGTCCCAGATTGAGCGCTGTCCGTTTATCATATAGATTTCGTCCTGGAGATACAGGGGTGCGTCATATCGTGCGATCACGTTCAAGGCAGAGTCACACTGGTTTCGCTTGATTGACTTGTAGGAGCGCACACGGAAGTTCGCTTTTAAGTCTGCATAGATGTTACTGTATACTCGCTGCCTCATTGACCTGTCTTGGTATGCGTTCGAGCCTTTTCCACCTAGGATATCCACGCCACGCTTGCGTACTGCCTCTGTGATCCTGTCGGCTTCAATTGGAAGGATTGGCAAATCAAATTCCAGGCGTTCAAGTTCCTGCCGGACAATATCCACTTTCTTCTCAACCTGGGTTACTCTCTTATCTACTACGATAACGGCTTGCAGTTCTTTGGAAATGCCAGAAAGGGCAAGTTCGTTTCTCTTCTGGAAATATTCATCCACCAGAGCGTCATATACATCCCACGCCTTGTCAGTGTTTAATGACTTTGCGTGAAGAAAAGCACCTTTCTGTGTCCAAAGGTAGAGTTTGTTGAGTCTTGACGAATCGTCAAAATGACGTTTCGTTTTAAACTCTTTTAATTCTTCACCCTCAAGGCAAATAAAATGTTTGCCCTCAATGTATCTTTCTTTATTTCTGCTGAAATTTTTTTGAATAATTTTAGTATCAGTTTCGTATGCTTCCGCAATCTGCTGTGTAGTAAGAACTAAAGTTCCATTAAATTCAACTTTTTGTAATCCGTTCATAATTTTTTTATCCTTTCTATAAAAAATATTGATTTTTTACGGAAAGTGTGTTATCATACAGACACTCGTGGAAGAGTGATTTATAAAAATAACACAACTTTCCATAAGGGCATATTGGTCTATGCCTTGGTAAGTTTTGCTTGTGCGACAATTCCACGGCGCACAATTTCGGCTTTAGATACGCCCTGTTTGCGCGCTGTGGTGACAAGCAAATCATAAATTTCCTGTTCCATTCTGATTTGGAAATATGTGTTTTTTGTAATCTCTTTTTTAGGTCTACCCATAGTCTCCTTTCTGTCGTAAATTCCATTTTATTGTAATGACAACTAAATGTCAATTTACTCTAAGTATATAAATTATTGTAATTGGTTAGGTGCCCGCTTTTATGCAGGCACCATTTTCTTATTTTATGCTCTTTTCAAGCATATTCTTGATTTCGATAATTTCCTGCAAGATTCTATCTTCCTTATCTGCACGAATGTCTCCATCAATTAATCTTCGGATATAGTCGTTTTTGCTCACCCCCATTTCCTTTGCCTTTTCACCAACAAAATCAATTTGTTCCTCTGTGAGTCTTAACGTAAATGTTTTGATACTCATTGGTTTCTCCTTTCTTTTTGTGAAGTCGTATTGACTTCTTATGTTCAATATAGCATGAAGTCAT
>OLOW01001504.1_pt1 | contig 16306 bp, 21 predicted proteins | sample 1672801 | NCBI WGS metagenome assembly OLOW01 (sample SAMEA3136725, study PRJEB25190) | human gut metagenome | biome: human gut; feature: human-associated habitat; material: faeces | place: Austria | collected 2013 | reverse complement strand
CTGCCTTGATGGCGTCCACGCCTACGCCGCCTTTGCCGATAAGCATGCCGGGGCGGGCAGTGTGAATGCTTACAGTGACCTTGTTTGCCGCGCGCTCGATGTCGATCTTGGCAACGCCAGCGGCATAATGGACCTTCTTGAGGTGGTCCCTGATCTTCTTATCCTCGACGAGGTAATCGGAGAAATCCTTCTTGGACGCATACCAGCGGGTATTCCAGTCCTTGATTACGCCAACGCGGAAACCGTTCGGATTAACTTTCTGTCCCATGATTTACCTCCTACTTCATCTGGTCCAGGATTATGGTGATGTGGCTGGTGCGCTTGCGAATGCGAGTCGCCCTGCCCTGTGCCCTGGGCCTGAAGCGCTTCAGGGTAGGGCCCTGATTTGCGAATACTTCCGCCACATAAAGGTTGTCGGCGGAAAGGCCGAGGTTGTTCTCCGCATTTGCTACGGCGGAGTTCAGGAGCTTCAGCACGGGCTCGGATGCAGCCTTGGGGGTGTACATCAGGATGCCCTTTGCTTCGTTTACGCTCTTACCGCGGATCAGGTCGATAACGGCCTTGACCTTGCGGGAGGAGATTCTTACATAGCGGGCTATTGCATGGGGACGCTTGTCGGCGTTTGCCTTGCGGGCCGCGCTCTTTTCTCTTGACCTGGTTGCCATTCTACGCTTCCTCCTTATTATTTTCCGCCGGTGGACTTCTCGGAGCCCCTGTGGCCGCGGAAGGTGCGGGTGGGTGCGAACTCACCCAGCTTGTGACCGACCATTTCTTCGGTTACATATACGGGAACGTGCTTCCTGCCATCATGGACGGCGATAGTGTGACCTACGAAGTCCGGGAAGATGGTAGATGCGCGGGACCATGTCTTGACGACGGATTTCTTGCCGCTTTCGTTCATAGCCTGTACACGGTTGAACAGACGCTCTTCAACGTAAGGGCCTTTCTTTACTGACCTGCTCATACTTATCTCCTTTCGCTACTATTTGCCGTTTCTGCGGCGTACGATGAACTTATCGTTTACGTTCTTGGTCTTACGGGTCTTATAACCAAGAGCGGGCTTGCCCCAAGGGGTTACAGGGCCGGGACGGCCCACGGGGGACTTACCCTCACCACCGCCATGGGGATGGTCGCAGGGGTTCATGACAGAACCGCGAACGGTGGGACGGAAGCCCATGTGACGGGTGCGGCCGGCCTTACCGAGCATGATGTTGGCATGGTCGATGTTGCCTACCTGACCGATAGTAGCCTTGGCGTTCATGGGAACCAGACGAACCTCGCCGCTGGGAAGACGTACCTGAGCGTACTTGCCTTCCTTGGCCATGAGCTGCGCGGCGTTGCCGGCGGAGCGAACCAGCTGGGCGCCCTTGCCGGGCTTTATCTCGATGCAGTGGATCATGGTGCCTACGGGGATGTTCTTTATCTCAAGAGCGTTGCCGACCTTGATATCAGCGTTCTCGCCGGAGACGATAGTGTCGCCAACGTTCAGGCCCAGAGGAGCGATGATGTAGCGCTTCTCGCCGTCCGCGTAATGCAGCAGGGCGATGTTGGCGGAACGGTTGGGGTCGTACTCGATGGTAGCAACCTTTGCGGGTACTCCGTCCTTATTGCGCTTGAAGTCGATTATGCGATACTTGCGCTTTGCGCCGCCGCCGCGATGACGAACGGTGATACGGCCATGGTTATTGCGGCCGCCGCTGGACTTCAGATCCTCAAGCAGGGACCTTTCCGGAGTGGTGCAGGTGATCTCATCGTAAGCGGAGACCGTCATGCCGCGCTGGCCGGGGGTTGTGGGTTTAATCTTCCTGATAGCCATTGGTGTTCCTCCTTACTGGGCGATGCTGTCGAAGAACTCGATTCCCTTGGAATCCTTCTTCAGCTTCACGTAAGCCTTCTTGGTGGCGGGGCGGCGGCCCTGATGCAGGCCCTGCCTCTTCATCTTGCCAAGGTTGTTGACGGTGTTCACGCTGTCAACCTGTACGCCGAATATCTCTTCGATAGCGGACTTGACCTCAGTCTTGGTAGCCCTCTTGTCAACGATAAAGGCGTAGGTCTTGTTTGCCATGTTGTCGTAGCTCTTCTCGGTGAGTACGGGCCTGATGATGATGTCGTGTGCGAACTTCATTATACGTACACCTCCTCGATTTTAGCTACCGCATCCTTAGTAAGGATAAGGGTCTTGTACTTCAGTATCTCGTAGACGTTAAGGGTGCCTACCAGAGTAGTCTTTACGTTGGGGATATTGCTGGTGGCGCGCTCTACGATCTCGTCCTTCTCAGGCAGCACTACCAGGGCGTTGTCAGCCTTGATGTTTGCCAGCACCTTGACCATCTCCTTGGTTTTGGGAGCTGCGATATCAAGGGCATCGAAAACTACGATAGCGTTATCGTTTACCTTGCTGGAGAGGGCGCTCTTCATGGCGACGCGCTTTACCTTCTTGTTTACGCTTACGCGGTAATCCCTGGGCTTGGGGGCAAACACGGTGCCGCCGTGAGTCCACTGGGGAGAGCGGGTTGAACCCTGACGGGCACGGCCGGTGCCCTTCTGCCTCCAGGGCTTGATGCCGCCGCCGCTGACCTCTGCGCGGGTCAATGCGGACTGGGTTCCCTGACGCTGGTTGGCCAGGTAAGCGGTTACTACGGTGTGGAGCACTGCTTCGTTTACTTCGTGGCCGAAGATCTCTTCGCTGAGCTTCACCTTGCCGATCTCTTCGCCGGCAATATTGTACAATGCAACATTAGGCATTTAGTGCTTCCTCCTTTACTTAACGGTCTCGCGGACGGTTACGAGGCTGCCCTTGGCGCCGGGTATAGCACCCTTGACGAGGAGCAGGTTACGGTCTGCGTCGACGCGCACAACTTCGAGGTTCTGAACAGTTACGCGCTCGCTGCCCATATGGCCGGGCAGGTGCTTGGTCTTGAATACCTCACCGGGGTAGGTGCAGGCACCCATGGAGCCGGGAACACGGTAGGAATGGGAGCCGTGAGTCTTGCGGCCGCGGCCCTGATTCCAGCGCTTGATGTTGCCCTCAAAGCCCTTGCCCTTGCTGGTGGCGGTAACGTCTACATGGTCGCCGTTCGCGAAGATGTCAGCCTTGATGACCTGGCCTACTTCATAAGCAGCGGTATCATCGAACTTGAACTCGCGGGTGTAACGGTGTGCCTCAACGCCGGCCTTCTTGAAGTGGCCCAGCATGGGCTTGGTGCAGAGCTTTTCGCGGATGGGCTTGAAGGCTACCTGAACTGCTTCATAACCATCGTGCTCAACGCTCTTTTTCTGAACTACGGGGCAGGGACCGGCAAGAACTACGGTCACGGGGATCATGGTGCCGTCTTCCCTGAACATCTGGGTCATGCCCAGCTTAGTGCCCAAAATAGCTTTCTTCATCTTTCTTACACCTCCGTGGCTTAGAGCTTGATCTCGATGTCCACACCGGCGGGAAGATCGAGCTTCATCAGCGCGTCCACGGTCTTGGCAGAGGGCTGAAGTATGTCGATCAGGCGCTTGTGGGTTCTCATCTCGAACTGCTCGCGGCTGTCCTTATACTTGTGGGGAGAACGGAGAATGGTTACTATCTCCTTCTCGGTTGGAAGGGGGATGGGGCCGGAAACGCATGCGCCGGTCCTCTTGGCCGTTTCCACGATCTTACTGGCGCTCTGGTCGATAAGATTGTGTTCGTAGGCCTTCAGCTTGATACGAATCTTCTGATTTGCCATGTTATTTTCCTCCTTTTAGTATGCGGGCTGTACACGCGGCCGAGCGTTTCTTTTCTAAAATGCTTCAGCCGGGCACATAGGCCCGTTGCCCGTATCGTGGGCGCCCTGCGGAAATTACCCGGATGGCATAACCGGCAACCTCCCGCAAAGGCATGACGCTGGTTATTTCGTTGGCGCGCACGAGTACACAGGAGCCCGGACGCGCAACGTACATATAATAGCGCATCCGGGCCCGCAATGCAAGGCTTTTTTATAAAAAATCCCGAATTTTCTCAAAATATATTATCGTGCCCACGCCGCCGGGTGTTTCATCAGCGGCCTCAGCGCGTTCTGCCGCCGCAAAACCGGCATTTTACACCTCATAGGCGCTGAAGGTGAACCTTTCGTAGTCCTTCAATTCCAGCGTTTTGTCCCCGTCCTCGGCGTAGTAGGTGAATACTATCGCCCGAAGGTCGGGGTCGTATCTCTGAGATATCTGCCCTGCGCCGTCAAGCTCTTCCTCCGATACTATATCCTCGTATTTGTCCAGCTCCCCTTCCTCTACCCTGCCGTCGCGGAAGCGGAACACGTATACCCGTTCCACCCCGTCCGCCATATACGTGCAGTTGCAAATCAGTTCTTCTATTCCGTCGCCGTCAAGGTCATCCCGGTAGTCGCCGTCTGCGGCGGATTCAAAGCCGAAGCCCTCCCCCGCCTTGAGGATGCCGCCATTTGCGTATATATAATATGTACGCTCGGATCCCATGGGGTAGCTCAGCTCAAAGCAGAAGGCCGGGAAGCCAAACAGGTCGTCTATCTCGTACACTTCCGCGCTTATGCCGTCTCCTGCTCCGGCGGTATACTCCATAAGCTCTTCTTCGTTTCCTCCCGCTGAGGCCTTAAGCCTATATATGAGGCCGCCGTCCCCGTCCGTATCCTCCGTCAGCGTGGCGGTATATCCCGTCCCCTCTACCATCTGCGTTTTTGATACCTGCGCCGCCATGTCCTGCGTGGCCTCCGGCGTTGGGGCAGCCTGCTGCTGCTCCGCCTCGCCCTCTACTATTATCGGCACTATGGCTTCCCCCTCCTTTGCGCAGGCGGAAAGCGCCATCCCTATCGCAAGAGCCGCAGCAGCGGCTATAATGTACTTCTTCATATTTCTTCTCCTTTCTCCATTGGCAGCACAAAGCTGAACACTGCGCCGCCTTCGCGGGCGTTTTCGACCGTCATGGCGCCGCCGTGGGCCCTCACTATGGAGGCGCACAGCGATAGGCCGATGCCCATGCCGCGGTCTTTATCTCCGGGCCTGTCCGATTCCACGTGTCCATCCATAAGCCACAGCATACGCCCCACGTCAACTCCCCTGCCCCGGTCGCTTACCGTAAACACCGCCCCGCCGTCCTCTTGCTCCGCCTTTACGGTTATGGGCTCGTCGCTGCCGCTGTGATAAATGGCGTTTTCTATGAGATTTATTATCACCTGCTCTATCAGCATTGAATCCATCGGAACCTCAAACGGCTCCGCGGAAGCTATGACGTCGATTTTTCGCTCCGGGAGCCTGCGGCGTACCTGCGACACCGCATGAGCCACTATATCCTCCGCCATGTCCGGCACCTTCTGTATCCCGCCACCGCTCCCGTTCATTTTGGTTACGGAGAGCAGGTTTTCCACCATCCTCACGAGCCACTCGGAATTATCGCATATATCGCTGAGCAGCGCGCTGCGGTTTTTTTCATTGATATTCTCCCAGCCGGACAGCAGCAGGCTGCTCGAACCCGATATGGAGGTGAGCGGCGTCCTGAGGTCGTGGGATATGGCCCGCAGCAGGTTGCTCCGCAGCTTTTCCTTGTCCCTCTCCGTCCGCGCCCTTTCCCTCTCGCGGTAGCCGGTGACGAGGGTGCTGGTGATTATCGAGGTTATGAGCATTATAAAGAAGGTCAGCGGATACCCCGTCAGGGAAAAATTAAAGGCCCAGTACGGCATGGTAAAGAAGTAGTTCACGCCTATGACGCTTATAAGCGAGGCGAGGACGCCGTAAAAGTACCCCGGCGTAATGCAGGACACCACCACCACCGCAAGAGCGTATATCATGGAAACGTTGTTGTTCTGTATGAAAAACTCATGCAGCACAAAGCTGAGCGCAGTAGCCGCCAGCATTATAAGCAGAGTTTCCACCATTGGCCTCCACCCCAGCCGGAAAGCCAATATTCTCTTTTTTATCCTTGCAGCATTTTCCTTCATAGCACGATTATACCACACACCGCCGCAAAAAAGTATAGTAGGCTTTTTTCAGCTGCCCCAATGATGCCGGTTTTCCCCGCCGTGAAAAGAACCCGCATATTTAAGTCCTTTGTTTGCTAAGTATTCGTCAAGAATTTTTATTATTTTTTAGCGTTCCTTAACGTTTCTTAACGCCCGATGAACGATTTCTACATTTAACTATGTATAAAATGTATGTATAATATTCTTAATCGTATATTAACGGAGGTCTGCTGTATGAAAAATCTTCCCATCGTACTGGTGGTGGAGGATGACAAGGCCATCGTCCACCTCCTGTCTACCATATTAGACGCAAATGATTACCGCGTCGTGCAGGTAAGCACTGGCAGGGAAGCCCTTTCAACGATATCCTCGCACTGCCCCGACGTGGTGCTGCTGGATCTCGGCCTGCCCGATATGGACGGCGTGGATATAATCAAAAACGTCCGCCAGTGGTCGCAGGTGCCGATAATCGTGCTTTCCGCCCGCAACCGCGAGCGGGACAAGGTTGAGGCATTGGATCTGGGCGCGGACGACTACGTTACAAAGCCCTTCGGCACGGCGGAGCTTCTGGCCCGCATACGCATAGCCCTGCGCCACGTAAGCAACGGCACGCCGGATACGCCCACCGGCAAGGCGCAAAACGGCCGCCTCACCATCGACTATGACAAGCGCCGCATATACCTGGACGATCAGGAGGTACATCTCACCCAGGTAGAGTATAAGATAGTCATGCTCACCATGCTGCACATAGGCAAGGTATTGACCTATGACTTCATAATTCGCTGCGTATGGGGCGCACGGCCTACCGTAAACAACCAGATACTGCGCGTGAATATGGCTAATATTCGCCGCAAGCTGGAGGCGAACCCCGCAGACCCGCAATTTATAATAACAGAGACCGGCGTAGGCTACCGCATGATAGACCATGCCGAAGAAAATGTATAAAGGAGACAGTCCATGCCAGAGATCACACCGTTTATAAACCTTTGCTCCTATGTTTCAATGTTCTCCCTCGCCATGATGCTGCTTATGATATTCCTGTTCAGGTTTTATAAGATCCAGGGCAAGGATTACCGCGTCCCCGGCTTCTTCCTTATAGTTTTTTCCGTGCTCTTCGCTGCGGGCGTAATACTCATCGGCATATTATACCGCTGATAATACCATCAGTTGACAAGGACACACAAGGTTTTAGAAGCCAAACAGCACGGCATAACTGTGTCGTCCTCATTTGAAATACAACCAGTATTTCTGCACTCGTCCTCCTTGTTCTGCCATACTCTTTGGCTTCTAAAACTCGAAGACCCTAAAGAGCTTGTTTTGAGGGCGATCCAAGGCCGAGGAGCGCAGTACTACTGGATGTAATACAAGCGACGAGAACGCAGGAGCGTACCAAAACAAGCCTTTAGGGCTTGTGTGCTCTTGTCAACTGATGGTACCAAAAAGCCTTCCTTCGCGGGGAGGCTTTTTTTAAGCCTCAAAACAAATAAGGAGCCGGAATTTTCCGGCTCCCTTTGCTTTAAGGCAGCTTATGCCTTCTGCTTCTCGGGGAAGTGCTCCGCGCTGTACTCCTTGGCCAGCTTGATGACCACGGGGGACAGAAGCAGCAGGCCGATCAGGTTGGGGATAGCCATGCAGGCGTTAAGGGTATCGGAAATGTCCCATGCAAGGCTCAGATCCATGACAGCGCCCATGACTACTACGATGCAGAAGAGGATCTGATAGGGCTTTATGACCTTGGAACCAAACAGATACTCCGCGCAGCGGGTGCCGTAAAGACCCCAGCTCAGTATGGTAGAGCCTGCGAAGAGGGAGAGGCCTATAGCGACGACCACGGAGGCATACTTGCCGTAGGTCATGGCGAAGGCCGCGTTGGTCAGCTCCACACCGGCGGGCTGGCCGTACTCGATGGGAGTGCCGCTCATAAGTATGACCAGAGAGGTCATGGTGCAGATAACGGTGGTGTCGGCAAATACCTCGAAGATGCCGTAGAGGCCCTGCTGTATGGGGCCCGGGGTCTCCGCAGCGGCGTGGGCCATAGGCGCGGAGCCAAGGCCGGCCTCGTTGGAGAATACGCCGCGGGATACGCCGCGCTTCATGGCCTCGATGATGCCGATGCCCAGCGCGCCGCCCACTATCGCAGAGGGGTTAAACGCGCCCACCACGATCTGACGGATGATTTCGGGGAAGTTGCCGATGTGGATAAAGATAAGCACGAGGGAGGATACGATGTAGATCATTGCCATTACGGGGACCAGCTTCTCGGTGACCTCGCCTATGCGCTTGATGCCGCCGATGTAGGTAACGAAGCATACGATAGCCATTATGATACCGGCTATCAGAGCGATGGTGCCTTCCTTACCGACGGTAGCGGGAGCAATGGTGGTAACAGCGGAAGTGACAGAGGAAGCGATGGAGTTCATCTGGGAGATGTTGCCGATGCCGAAGGCGCAAATGCCGCCCAGCACAGCGAACACGCCGCCCAGCCATGCCCACTTCTTGCCAAGGCCGTTCCTGATGTAGTACATGGGGCCGCCTACCCAGTCGCCCTTATCGTTCTTTTCACGATACTTGGTGGCGAGGGTGACCTCGGAGAACTTGGTTGCCATGCCCAAGAGAGCGGAAATTTCCATCCAGAACACCGCGCCGGGGCCGCCGAGGGCGATAGCGCCGGTAACGCCTACGATGTTACCTGTGCCTACCGTTGCGGCGAGGGCCGTGGTGACCGCCTGCATAGGAGTTATGGCGCCCTTCTGGGCTTCTACCTTCTGGCTTTTGTCGAGCACCTTTCCGATGGTATTCTTCATTGCATAGCCGAAGTGCCTGAACTGGAAGAAGTTCAGCTTGACGGTCATGTAGATGCCGGTGCCGACGATGAGGATCAGCATGGGGATGCCCCACACAATACCGTTCACGGTACTGTTGATGGCCATAATTTTGTCCATTAAAGTCACAGATGATACCTCCAATTATAAAAGATTCTCCCAAGCGTTTAATGACAGGTTTTGCAAGATAGGAAAGAACGTATTTCGCTTGGTTGAGATAATTATAATCACTTCCCCTCTGATTGCACAATATATGTCAGCTTTTCTGAACACGTTCTTAACGGCTGCGGCTGTATCCTTTACGGGTTGTGTATCTCGAGAGCCGGAATCGTTAAAAATTCCCCATTTATTGATATTTTTCCACCAAATTGATGGCCTTTGCGGCGCTTTTATCCTTCGCCCCCGCTATAATTCTTCTTCAATTCTGCTTTAATCCTTTATACAAAATATACTCCCTTGAATCCATTTCAGAACCCGCGTTTTTTAGTTTAAAATATATCAAATATTGTATTTCCTGCATCACCGTATACACTTATACAATAAAAACGGCGGAACGGTTTTCCGTTCCGCCGAAATTACTTAATAAGCTTCCGCTTTTCTTTAGTACATGCCGCCCATGCCGCCCATGTCTCCGCCGGGAGCGGGTGCCGCGGGGGGTGTGGGTATATCGCATACCAAGCTCTCGGTAGTGAGCACCATGGCGGCGATGGAGGCCGCGTTCTGGAGCGCGCTGCGGGTCACCTTGGTAGGATCGATGATGCCCTTATCCTCCATTACGCAGTATTCGTCGTTGCGTGCGTCGTAGCCGTAGCCGGTCTTGCCGGAGCGCTTGATGTTCTCGACTATCACGGAACCCTCAAGGCCCGCGTTCGCGGCGATCTGACGTACAGGCTCCTCCAGAGCGCGGACGACGATCTTCACGCCGGTACGCTTGTCGCCTTCGTACTCGCCCTCGAGCTTCTTTACCTTGTCGATGACGTTCACAAGAGCTACGCCGCCGCCGGGGACGATGCCCTCCTCGACCGCCGCGCGGGTGGCGTTCAGGGCGTCCTCTATGCGGAGCTTTATCTCCTTCATCTCAACCTCGGTAGCCGCGCCTACCGCGATGACGGCAACGCCGCCAGCCAGCTTGGCCAGACGCTCCTGAAGCTTTTCCTTATCGTAATCGGAGGTGGTCTCCTCTATCTGAGCCTTGATGGAGCTTATGCGGGCGCGTATCTCGGAAGGATCGCCTGCGCCCTCGACGATGGTGGTGTTCTCCTTATCGACCTTGACCTGACGTGCACGGCCCAGCATATCGATGGTGGCCTCCTTGAGAGTCATGCCCAGCTCTTCGCTGATGACCTGGCCGCCGGTGAGTATGGCGATATCCTGCAGCATGGCCTTGCGCCTGTCGCCAAAGCCGGGGGCCTTTACGGCTACGCAGGTGAAGGTGCCGCGGAGCTTATTGACTACCAGAGTAGCCAGCGCTTCGCCCTCTACGTCCTCCGCGATGATGAGCAGCTTTGCGCCCTGCTGAACAACGCTCTCGAGAACCGGCAGTATATCCTGAATGTTGGATATCTTCTTATCGGTAATGAGGATATAGGGGTTGTCGAGTATTGCTTCCATCTTGTCGGTATCAGTTACCATATATGCGGAGGCATAGCCCCGGTCAAACTGCATACCTTCCACGATATTCAGCTCTGTCTTCATGGTCTTGGACTCTTCAACGGTGATTACGCCGTCATTGCCCACCTTTTCCATAGCTTCGCTGATCAGCGCGCCAACCTTTTCATCGCCCGCGGAAATGGAGGCGACCTGAGCGATAGCCTGCTTGGAGCCTACGGGCTTGGATATTTCCTTGAGCGCGTTTACGGCCTCATCGACCGCCGCCTCGATGCCCTTCTTTACCTCCATGGGGTTTGCGCCCGCAGCTACGTTCTTCATGCCCTCGCGAATTATCGCCTGGGCAAGGAGGGTAGCGGTGGTGGTGCCATCGCCCGCAACGTCGTTGGTCTTAATGGAAACTTCCTTTACGAGCTGTGCGCCCATATTCTCGAAGGGATCCTCCAGCTCGATCTCCTTGGCGATAGTCACGCCGTCGTTGGTGATGAGGGGGGCGCCGTACTTCTTGTCGAGCACTACATTACGGCCTTTGGGGCCGAGGGTTATCTTGACGGTATCGGCAAGGGCGTTCATTCCGGCTTCCAGAGCCCTGCGTGCCTCTTCTCCGTATTTAAGCTGCTTTGCCATAGTGTTTTTCTCCTTTTACTCTGAATTTGATATTATTCAACAACTGCAAGTATGTCGTTCTGGCGTACTATCTTATATTCCTCGCCGTCCAGCTTTACCTCGGTGCCGGCATAGTTGGAGATGACGACCTTATCGCCTACCTCAACATACATGGTCACTTCCTTGCCGTCCACTACGCCGCCGGGGCCTACCGCCACGACCTCTGATACGACGGGCTTTTCCTTTGCGCTGCCGGTAAGAATGATGCCGCTCTTGGTGGTCTCTTCCGCCTCGGTGCTCTTAAGTACCACGCGGTCAAGTAAGGGTTTGAGTTTCATAATTATAATTGCCTCCTATATGATGTTATGTTGTGCTTCTTTTCTTATTGTTAGCACTCATTGTCGTTGAGTGCTAACTGACAATCCATAATATAATACATGCCGGATCGTATTTCAATAGTATCCCACGCTTTTTCACATTTAATCCTTATTTTGTGTCTTTTGTCTTTTCCGAGCCTTTTGCAGTATTTTTTATATATACTATTTTCCCATAGGATGATATACTTATTCACAAAAACGATGGGAGCGCAGTATATGGCTGAATGGACAAAATGGGATAAGCGCTTCATGGAGCTTGCGGCCACCATAGGCACATGGTCCAGCTGCTATCAGGAGAACCGCCACATAGGCGCTGTCATAGTCAGGAACAAGCGCATAATCACCACCGGCTACAACGGCGCGCCCGCCGGGATAAAAAGCTGCTTCGAAAAGGGCGAATGCATGAGGCGCCGCTTAGGCATACCCTCCGGCACGCGGCATGAGCTGTGCTATGCCATACACGCCGAACAGAACGCCATAATACAGGCTGCGAAGCTGGGCATATCAATAGAAGGGGCGACCATGTACTGCACCCATCAGCCCTGCGTTATATGTGCCAAGATGATAGTGAACAGCGGCATATCAAGGGTGGTATACGGAGAGGGCTACCCCGACGAGTTCTCTTTGGAAATATTCAAAGAGGCAGGAGTCGAGCTGGTGAAATTCGACCAATAATATTTCAGGCAGTAAAGGCCAGCGGAAACGCCGGCTGTAACTGTCGAAAAAGTGGCTGAACGCCACTTTTTCGAGCTTTTACGGGTTTTGCCTCTCGCATTAGCTCCCGGGCGGCAAAACCCGCAAAGTACGAAAACCTATAGGTTTTCATCCGTTCTGACGCACATGTCGTCAGAGCCGGATTAAACATAAGGGGCTGCGGCCCCTTATCAACCCCGGGGTTTTTTGACAGACTGGGCCAGCGTAAACGCTGGCTTTTTTTATTTGTTTTATTTGCCCGTATTGACAAGCGTGGCGGTATATCGTACCATATATTTGTCCCGTGTGAGACAAAATTATCCGTTGGAGCTGACCATGACCGATATTAAAATTAGCGCCGCCGACCTCAAGGCCATACGCAGCTGTCCGCTGTTTAACGGAATGGACGATGGGGAACTTGCGAAGCTGCTCTCCTTTGAGGGCTGCTCCATACGTGATTTTTCCGCCGGAAAAATGCTGCCTGCCGACTGTATGCTCGTTGTGCTTTCCGGCAGCGTAACGATAGAAAAGCTGGCCTCGGACGGAAGATATCTGCTCATGCGCGAGGCAAGGCCTTCCGAGGCCCTAAACGTATCCCGGGCATTTGCAGCTGATGAAGACATAAGCAGGCTCACCGCCGGAAAGGGCTGCCGGGTGCTGTTTATGGAGGGCGGCTTCGTTTCGGAGGCATTGAGGCGGGGCGGCAGCTTTGCAGTCAACTTTGCGGAATTCCTGGTGGGGCGGGTGCTGTTCCTTAATAAAAAAATAGCTTCCCTCGCCGGATATTCCGCCAGCAGCAGGCTGACGATGTATATTGAGGACAACGCCTCTATGCGGGACGGCGTGATGCAGCTAAGGCTCCCCTGTAGCCTTACCGACTTCGCGGAGCTGCTTGGCGTAGGCCGCGCCTCCCTTTATAGAACCCTGGACGCCATGGAAGCGGAAGGAAAAATCACCCGCCGCGGACGGAATATCATAATAAAAAAATAATTATAAAAACAAATTTATACATACTTAAAACCATCAAAAAGGAGAAACACTTATGAAAAAGCTCACCGCACTGATGATGTCCCTGCTCATGCTGCTGCTCTGCGCCGCCTGCGCCCCAAAGGAGCAGCTCACCGTAAACGTTGCCGCAATGAAGGGCCCCACCGGCATAGGCATGGCCCAGCTCAGTTCCCTTGCGGAGGAGGGCAAGACCGAGTACAATTATTCCATAACCTACGCGGGCAGCCCCGATGAAGTCACAGGCGGCCTGATATCCGGCGAGCTGGACATAGCCGCCGTGCCCGTGAATCTGGGCGCAGTACTCTTCAACAAAACTGAAGGTCAGATACTCACCGCGGCCGTCAATACCCTGGGCGTGCTGTACGTAGTGGAAAATGGTAACAGCGTACAATCCATAGCCGATCTCGCAGGCAGGAAAATATTGGCTGCCGGACAGGGCAGCACCCCCGAATATATATTAAACTATATTCTGGATAAAAACGGCTTGGCCGGCTCTGTGGAAGTTGAATATGCCGCCGAGCACGCGGAAGCTGTGACCAAACTGGCCTCAGGCGAAGCAGATATAATAGTAGTGCCTGAGCCCTTTGTGACCACAGCCCTCAGCAAGGCGGAGGGCGCCCGCATCGCGCTGGACCTCACCGCCGAGTGGGAAAGCGTATCCGACGCTCAGCTGGTTCAGGGCTGTCTGGTGGTGCGCAAGGCCTTTGCCGATGAGCACCCCGAGGCGCTGAAGGCATTTCTCAAGGAATACGCCTCCTCTGCAGAATACGCAGTCAATTCTCCCGCAGACGCTGGCACGCTGGTGGAAAAGTACGGCATAATGGCAAGCGCGGCTCTTGCCGAAAAGGCCATACCCAACTGCAACATAGTCTGCATAACCGGCGAGGAGATGCAGGTCATGGTGAGCGGCATGCTGAAGGTGCTGTTTGACGCCAACCCCAAGTCCGTGGGCGGAAAGCTGCCCGGGGACGATATGTTCTATCTCGGATAATACCTGATCCTCAAGGAGATACATGAAGGACTTACTGAAGCACTCCGCCGTAGCCGCCGCATGGCTGGCGCTCTGGCAAATACTGTATCTTGCGCTGGGGAGGGCAATAATACTGCCCTCTCCTCTTTCGGTTGCCCGGCGCATGGCGGAGCTTATAATAACGCTGCCCTTCTGGCGGGATATCGCCGCATCTCTTATACGCATACTCATAGGCTACCTTTCGGCCCTCGTAACAGGCGTAGCCATTGGCATACTTACCGCCAAGTCAAAGGTAATGGACGCATTTCTTTCCCCCCTTTCCAGAATAGTCCGGGCCACCCCTGTGGCCTCGTTTATAATGCTGCTGTTCCTGTTTCTCACCAAGGAACACATACCCATTGTGACGTCCTTTCTGATGGTCATGCCGGTGGTGTGGTCCAACGTATACGAGGGCATAACCGGAACCGACGTAAAGCTTCTGGAAATGGCAAGGGTATTCAGGCTGAGCTTTTCGGATACTCTTCGCCACGTATACCTGCCCGGCATAATGCCCTTTTTCATGGCGGCGGCCAAGGCGGGCATGGGCCTCGCGTGGAAGGCGGGGATAGCCGCAGAGGTGCTGGCCTCCCCCTCCCTCAGCATAGGCACAGAGCTTTATAACGCAAAGATATACCTTGAGACGGTAGACCTTTTCGCATGGACCGCCGTGATAATACTTATAAGCATCACCCTTGAGCGGCTGTTTGTAAGGCTTTTGAGGAGGATATATGATACGCCTTGATCACGTTTACAAGGGCTTTAACGGCAATGCGGTGCTGGAGGATATATCCCTCGCCCTGCCTGAAAAGGGCTTCTGCGCCATAACCGGCCGCTCCGGCCGGGGCAAGACTACCCTGCTGTACCTCATCGCGGGGCTTTATAAGCCCGACCGGGGCAGCATACAAAGGAACGGCGAAACGATCAGCATGGTATTTCAGGAGGACAGGCTGTTGCCCTGGGAGACCGCGGCGCAGAACGCCGCCATAGCCTCCACCCGGGAAATTGCGGCTAAGCTTCTTACCGAGCTTGGCCTTGGCGCCGAGCTGGACAAATATCCTAAGGAGCTTTCCGGCGGAATGAAGCGCAGGGTATCCATCGCACGGGCGTTGGCCGCCAAAGCGGACGTATACATAATGGACGAGCCGTTTAAAGGCCTTGACCCCGAAACGCGCTCCGCCGTATTCGGCGTAATACGCCGCCGCACCGAGGACGCTCTGCTCATCATGGTGACTCACGACCCCACAGACGCCGAGTGTGCCGATATGCGCATCGACCTATAAGATAAGGCCCTGAAGAGGGCCTTTCAGCCTGTCGAAAAACCCCGGGGTTGATAAGGGGCCGCAGCCCCTTATGGCTTTATTCGGATTTGGCGACACAAGGTGAATTGCCCTGCAGGGGCAAGAGAGGGCCCCCTTGATGGCCTTTCCCCCCATGCGGTTGAGCGTGGCCACCAGATTTTTGTTCACCTTGCCGCAGAGCACCTGCTGCACGATGTCCATGGTCTCTTCGTCCGTATAGCGCAGGCCATCCACAAAGCGGGACGTTTTCCCGATCTTCCGCAGCATGTCGGTGATCTCCGGCCCGCCGCCGTGGACCACCACCACACGGATGCCCACCAGATGGAGCAGGATGATATCGGAGATGACCGCCTGGCGCAGCGCCTCCGAGATCATGGCGTTGCCGCCGTATTTGACCACCACGGTCTTTCCGTAGTATGTTTGGATATAGGGCAGGGCCTCCGCCAGCACCTGGGCCCGCTCCACGTGGGAATAGGACATCGCGCCTCACTCCAAGCTTAAAATCTCCCGCGCCGGCTCGGTTTCCGGGGCGGGGCCGCTCGCCGGCTCAGGTCCGGTAATCGCCGTTGATCTTTACGTAATCATAGGTCAGATCGCAGCCCCAGCAGGTGGCCTGATGGTCGCCCTCGTGCAGGTCCACGTCAATGACGACCTCATCCTGGCTCAGGATACTCTTGGCCAGGGCCTCGTCGAAGTCCACCCCGGCGCCCTGCCGGCACACCAGGACCTCCCCCACGGCAGAGGCGAATTTCACGTCCACATACTCCGGCCGGAAGGGGGCCTTGGAGTAGCCCATGGCGCAGAGCACCCGTCCCCAGTTGGCGTCGGCTCCGAACATAGCCGCCTTCAAAAGGTTGGAACACACGACCGATTTCGCTACCGTACGGGCAACTTGCTTGGATTTGGCGCCCGTTACTTTACATTCTAC
>OLOW01001492.1_pt1 | contig 16356 bp, 18 predicted proteins | sample 1672801 | NCBI WGS metagenome assembly OLOW01 (sample SAMEA3136725, study PRJEB25190) | human gut metagenome | biome: human gut; feature: human-associated habitat; material: faeces | place: Austria | collected 2013 | reverse complement strand
CCTGATGGTCATAGGCCTTCAGACGAATGCGGATCATTTCTTTTGCCATTTGGTTCGTTCCTCCATTATTTCGTACGGTTTTTGATTGCGTGACCAACTGCCGTACGGCGAGAGTTCTTATACGCCGTTCCGTGCGTATCATTCCGGCTCATAAGAAACACCGGCGCAAAATCCGGCCGGTGTCCTTCTGGCGCAGCGATCTACGCTGACGTGCAGAAACTTCTCAGCCGCCCGATGATCGGACATACTCCCCGGAAGTTACCTCCTCTCGGAGCAATCTCCCGGTTCATCGCATTTGTACACGCCTCCGGGTGTGCAGCACCCTCAGCGCACGTACCCTGCTATATTAAAGGAAAAATCCCCTTTTGTCAAGGGGATTTTTCGCTTTTTTCATGAAATTTTTCAATCTTTTTTGTGGAGCCCGCCAAACCTCGCCCCCGCCCATAAAACCGGGCAAGACAAGGCATTTCCCGGTCTTTCAAACCGAAGCCGCCTCTCACCGTTCCAAATCCTTGATCAGCAGCAGGATATGCCCCGCCACCTCCGGCGGCAGTCGGCTCAGGTCAGCCTGCAATACATACTCCCGCCCCAGCAGATAATCCGTCGTAACAGAAAACAGGTCCGCTATCCGGATCAGCATATCAATAGAAGGCTGGATGTTGCCGTTTTCCCAGTTGGAAACAGCCTGTTTGGAAACCCCCAGCTTCTTCGCCAGCGACACCTGCGTATATCCCTGCCGCATCCTCAGCTCATGTATGCGCTCACTTAAAATTGCGACCCTCTCCCTTGTGGTAAAATTTAACGATACTATTATCAAATAATGATTGACTTTTTATAAATACTTTAGTATATTTATACTTGACTTAAGAGAGGAGGCATTTTTGATGTCATACAATGTCAAAGAATTTCGAGGAGAAGCCCATCGGCCCCTCCGCTGCACAGACGGCGGGCAAGCGACCCTTCAGTATTTGGCGCAGACACTGCCCGCCACCTTTGCAGAAAGGAATGTTCCCGCAAAGATCCGCACAGACACCGCCAAAAGCGGCGGCCTTTTCGGCAGTCAGGTACCCATGCTGGTGATCTCGCACCCCAATCCGCCCTCACACTATTTTGATATCGGCATCGTCATAAACGGTCAGGTCATTTCGTTCCCCCTGCTGGGCTATTCCACAGAAAATACTCAGGCAAATAAAAAAGCCGACGCCAAGGGCTTCAAATCCCTTCTCACCCGCTCCGCCGACGAATTTGCCTTGCAGGAGGAGGGTCTCTGGCAGACTGATGTGATCGATGCCATTTTGAGTCTCTATCACTCCAACAATTGAACCATTCATTTTAGCTAAGGAGGAATCATTTATGTACATTCATTTTGAAAAACGCCGCCGCTTCCGCAGCCGTTTCATTTGCCGTTCGACCTGCTGCCGCTGCGGTGGAACAGGGCGAATGTCCGACGGAAGCATCTGCTATCACTGTCAAGGTACTGGCTTTGAACCGGACTGATACATAGGAGGCTGACCATGAGCGATAAGTGCGATTACTCCATGGAAAAGTACGGCGACAACTACTGCGCCATCAAAAAAGAGCAAGTCAGCTATGACCAGTATCAGGACTTCTGCAAGCGTGACAATCGGGATAGCTGCCCTATTTATCGTTTCTGGAAGGAGAACCATTGACATGGAAAAGAAAACCTGCCCCTACTGCGGCTTTTGGGGCCATCTCGTCACCAAGAGCGGAGACGTTGCCACCTACTGCTGCGAGAGATGTCACAAGCTCTTCAAGGTTTCCATCTAATAAAAAGAACGAGTGCGGAATAATTTCCGCACTCGTTCTTTTTTCGCTTTTCTTAATACGCCACGCCCCAGTAGATATCGGTGGTGCATTCCTTGCCGCACACAGGGCATTTGCCCACGGTGCCGGACTGCTTCAGGGGCATACAGCGGCTGGACACGCCGGCCTTCTCCTTCATGGCCAGCTCGCACTCCAAGCTGCCGCACCACTTGGTGCGGGCAAAGCCGCCCTTGCCCTGAGCCATCTCCTTCACTTCCTCCCACGTGGTGAAGTCGAAGGTGTTGTCCTCCAGATTCTTCTCCGCCATGGCGTAGAGGTTGTCATGTACCTCCTTCAGCAGGGTCTGCACGGTAGCCTCCAGCTCCGTCAGCGGCACGAACACCTTTTCGCCGGTGTCACGCCGGGCGATGCAGCACTGCTGCTTCTCCATGTCCTTGGGTCCGATCTCCACCCGTAGCGGCACGCCCTTCATCTCATACTGGGCGTACTTCCAGCCGGGGGACTGCTCGCTGTCGTCCATCTTCACCCGCAGCTCCAGCGCCGTCAGACGGTCCCGCAGAGCCGCCGCAGCGTCCAGCACGCCGGGCTTGTGCTGGGCCACCGGCACCACCACCACCTGAATGGGAGCAATGGCCGGCGGCAGCACCAGACCGTTGTTGTCGGAGTGGGTCATGATGCAGGCGCCGATGAGGCGGGTGGTGCTGCCCCAACTGGTCTGGAAGGGATACTGTAGCTTGTTGTCCCGGCCGGTGAAGGTCACGTCGTAGGCACGGGAGAACTTGTCCCCGAAATAGTGGCTGGTGCCGGACTGCAGGGCCTTGTGGTCCTTCATCATGGCCTCGATGGTGTAGGTGGCCTCGGCCCCGGCAAACTTCTCCTTGTCGGTCTTGCGGCCCTTCACCACCGGCATGGCCAGCGCATCCCGGCAGAAGTCGGCGTAGCAGTTCAGCTGCTGCTCCGTCTCGGCAATGGCCTCCTCCGCCGTCTCATGGATGGTGTGGCCCTCCTGCCACCAGAACTCCCTGGAGCGCAGGAAGGGCCGGGTGGTCTTTTCCCAGCGGATGACGGAGCACCACTGGTTGTAGAGCATGGGCAGCTCCCGGTAGCTCTGCAATACATTGTGCCAGTGGTCGCAAAACATGGTCTCCGAGGTGGGCCGGAAGGCCAGCCGCTCCTCCAGCTTCTCGCTGCCGCCCATGGTGACCCACGCCACCTCCGGGGCGAAGCCCTCCACCAGCTCGCCCTCCTTCTTCAGCAGGCTCTCCGGGATCAGCACCGGCATCGCCACGTTGACGTGTCCGGTCTTTTTGAACATCCCGTCCATGATGCGCTGGATGTTCTCCCAGATGGCGTAGCCGTAGGGCCGCAGGATCATGAAGCCCTTCACGGAGGCGTAGTCCACCAGCTCCGCCTTCAGGCAGATGTCGGTGTACCACTTGGCGAAGTCCACCTCCATGGGGGTGATGGCTTCCACGTTTCTCTGATCTTTTGCCATAATTCTCTCAATCCTTTATATTGTTATCGTTTTTCACGGATCGCTCCTGAACTTTTATTGTATCTGCCGGACGCCCGCTTGTCAAGGCCTGCCTCTCCACCCCGCCGGTAAAAGCGCATCTCCGCCTTCATCTCCCGGCAGCCGGATCGCCCTATGCCCTTTCTTCCAAGTGAGTGTCCCTCAATTCAAGGATCGTATCATACAGCGGCAGGATCTCCGGGCTCACCTTGTGTTCGATGCTGATGACGGTCAAGCCGTCCGTCCGGAGCAGCTGGGACAAAATTTTCTGGCTGCTGCCCTTGTCCATATTGGCAGTGGCTTCGTCCAGGAAGATGACCCGCTTATTCTCGGTCAGCACCCGGGCCAGCGCCAGCTTTTGCCGCTCTCCGCCGGACAGATTTCCCTTCGTGTTCTGGAATACCTGATCCAGATCATGGGACGCAAGAAAGGCATCCATTCCCAAGGAATGCATCACCGATACGGCCCGTTCCCGCAATGCAGGGCGATAAAGCGTGACATTCCGGAGAAACGTATCGTCAAAGATAAACGCATCCTGAAGTACGACGCCGATCTGGTCATAAAGAGCGGGCCACAGCTGGCGGATATCCGTTCCGTTCACCGAGATACACCCCTCATACTCTGTTTCCAGTCCGGTCAGCAGCTTGAACAGCGTGCTCTTTCCGCTTCCGTTTTCGCCTAAAATCAGGTATTTCTTCCCCGCCTCGAACCGATAATTCGCATGGGAAAGAATGACCTATTCATCATGCCGGAAGGACACATCGTCAAGCTCCATGTACTCGATCGTGGGAGCTGCCGACGAAGCCGCAGCGCTGTCAGGGACAGACAGCAGCTGCCGGATCTTCTGGCGAATACCGGTGACGCTCCGCATTTCCGATATCTGATAGGAAATGCTGTTGGTGGGGATCACCAGCATTTCCGATAATTGCAGCGCACCCACCAAAGCGCCCACGGACAGCCGCCCCTTGGAGATCTCGTAAATGCTGAATCCCACCATCACGGCCTCGCCGATATAGGACAGCAGGCCGATGATCATATTCACCCGAATTTTTGTTTTCGCCTTGGCAAACTCTGCGTGGGCGGCCTTCTCGTTATCCTGTTCCAGCGTTTGCAGGTATTCCCGCTCTATGTGGTTTACCTTGATGGTGGGGTACCCGTGGATCAGATTGCCGATCATGACATTGAGCTTTTCCAAGGCCATCGTATAGAAATTGGTCCGCTTTTCCAGCGCCTTCCCCTGCACGGCGGAGGCCACAATGGGACACACGGTGGAAACGATGATGATCATCGCCAGATAGCCGTTGATATATAGCAATGCGATCACACAGGTGATCAACACCAGAATGCTGTAGGCCAATTCCAGGCGGGTGACATAATAGCTGTCCACCAGCATCTCGATCTCGTTGTTCAGTGTGGTGACATAGTTCTGCCCCTGCTGTTCCTGGAATTTCCGGGGCGGCATATAAACAATATGCGCCATGACCTTCCGCTTGAGACTGAACAGTCTGCTGTTTCGATATTTCCCCGTGCTGAGCTGCCGGGCTGTCTCAAACAGCAGAATGCCCAGAATGCTGGCAGCATAGCACAGAAACATCGTAAGTGCGCCGCCTGCGCCTGCGTCCACCGCATCAATGGCATTTTGAAGATAGATCGGCTTCAATGAGGTGCAAACAGCCAAAAGTACCGATGAGATCACGACAATAAAAACCATGGTTTCGCCTCCTATTCTGATGAGTTACGGTTCCGGTCCCGGCAGCAAGCCTCGCCTCCCCGCCCTGTCGAAAAATCCGGGTATCTATTATATATATGGTGTATCCCCGCCCTGTCAACCGCTGCCGTATGGCTCATCCGCTGTACTTCTCCAGCACCCACCGCCGCACGTGCTCCACAAAACGGTAGGTGGAGCGGGAGATGGCCCGCTTGTCCTTGACGCAGATGCCGATGTTCCGGTAAAAGGGCTTGGCGAAGGAGCAGGCCACCACCGGGTATTCGTTCCGGTCCAGCATCAGCTCCTCCATGATGCTGATGCCCAGCCCGCAGGACACCATGGCCAAAATCACCTGATCCTGCTGCACCCGGTACTGCACATTGGGCTGCACTCCCAGCGTGTCCAGCACCTCCTGAATTTCGTAGTCGTCTCCCTCCTCCAGCAGAATGAAGGGATACTGGGTCAGTGCCTCCGGCGGAAACGGCTCCCGCCCCGCCAGCGGATGATCCCACGGCACAATGGCCTTCCACTGGTCCCGCTGCAACAGCCAGCAGTCCAGATTCGCCTCCGTGGGCAGCACCAGAAAGCCGCAGTCCGCCGTGCCGTCCTGGATCCACCGGGCGATCTCCGTGTTGTAGTTGGAGGGCAGCAGCTCAAATTCAATGTTGGGATACTGCTTCCGAAAGCTTTTCAGGATGTAGGGCATCCACTGCACCGACACGCTGGTGAACACCGCCACCCGCACCACGCCGGTCTCCAGTCCCTGCAGATCCTTGGCCCGTTCCTCGATGCTCCGTTGCTGGCGGCAGATCTCCTGAATGTAAGGCATCAGCGCCCAACCGTCCGCCGTCAGGGTCACGCCCCCCCGGCTGCGGCTCAGCAGCGTTACCCCCAGCTCCTCCTCCAGCCCACTGATGGCGTGACTGACGCCGGATTGGGTGAAGCTCAGCTGTTGGGCGGCCGCCGTAAAGCTGCCGCACTCCACGGTTTTCAGAAATACCTGATATTTGGTCAAGTCCATTTCCTCGCCTCCTTGCTTTCCAGCATACCATATCCCGCCCCCTATCTGCAAACTTTTCTTCATAAGATCAATGAAATTCATTCTCTTTGCTTATTTGCAGGAGCATGATATTCTACAACGAACTTACCATCGATGGACAAGGGCAAACACGCCTGACAGTGCGTCTTTCCGCTGCTTTTCACCGTGGTGGGCGCTGACCCACCTGCATCTCAAAAAACACTCGAAAACCCATCGCTGGCAGGTGCTTTGCAGTTTTGTCGGAGCAGAAATTCGTTCGGCCAAGGAAAGCCCCTTGACCATACTTGCCGTATGGTCAAGGGGCTTGACGCAGTATGGGCGAATTTCTGCCCCTCAAAACTGCGCTTGCCCTCGTTCATCGGTGGTAAAAAGCAGGTTGGCCAACCGCTTCCAGAGAACCTCGGCTCTAAAAATAATCTGAAGGAAGACCCGGTTATGTTTTTGGACTGGATGTTGGCTGGATCGTTCGTTCTGGATCTCGTTGCTGCACTGGCTGTGCGTGCAAGTGTTCGCTGACCCACCCTGCGGCACGGCATCAGGCTCCTACCGCCCGCAGTGTGCCGCCCCCTATCCACCGTTGATTTACCCCCCCACGGCTGAACCTTTACCTCCTCTGCCGCCTGTCCTTCATGGGCAGACGTCATTTTTATCCGTATATGAAATTCTCTCATGTTTTTTATGAAAATCATGCGTTTTACGTCCGCCGTTTCCTGTGGTATACTAAGACCATCTCAGAGGGCTTTCGGTACATATCTCTGCGTGTACCGTGAAGAGGACGATCATACAACACCGGATCGGAAGTCCTCCGGTTGGATGATCCTGTCTGCCATGTGGTTGCGGCGGACCGTGTCCCCCAGCCGTCGAGTGGGTCGAGGACGGCAGATTCTTTCTTTTCCTTCTTCATGCCGTCCGGGTCAAAAAGTGCGTCGCTGCGAATGGTCACGCAGCGACGCACTTTTTGTATGCGCTCCTTTGTATATTCTCCTGTCTGTCTGCCGGTGATATACATTTTCACCGCATATCATCCTCTCATATTCACCCTTACCTGTATACTGCTCCCTCACCGCATCCAGTTATTCTTTCCACATATTTCCTGACCCAGCACCGCTGCTTCCATCGTTTCTTCCTGCGCAGGTCCGCCGATCCCCCCGGCTCTCCCCCCTCCATACTCCCAACGGCCCCGCTCTTCTTTCGCCAGCTATGTTCCGGCCCTCGTCCCGCTATACTTACAGTCGCCCTCGTCCCGCTATACTTACAGTCGCCCTCTCCCCGTCCCCTCTCAGGTAGGTATGCAGCTTCCGAAAGCCTCCCTTTTGAGCGCTCTTTTCGCCTTTTGTATTGTTTCGCCAACGGCCTGCCTCTGCCCGTCGATTCTTATTGTATACAATGTTTAATGTATGAAAAACTCTCATGTTTCAGATGAAAATGATGCGTTTTACAAATTGCATTTCCTGTGGTAAAGTATAGACAGTAAGAGAAAGGAGTTGTTTGAATATGGCACTGGTTACGAAAATGAATCGCTGCGCCGTCTGCGGCAGCAGCCAGATCTCTCTGATGGCGGATGGTAAGTACTACCACTGCGAGGCCTGCGGGGCCACCTCCAACCACACGATGCCCGCCGCCGATCTGGCCAAGGTCGATCGCATCTCTCTCATGGGCGGCAGCACGGAGGAGATCGAGGCCCTGCGTCATCGGTATCCCCGTCTGGGTCTCACCACCTGGACCAAGGAGAATCGGGTACAGCTGTAACCCTTTATTTCACCCTCTGGAGCGGCATGAGTTACCTCCTCACCGCTAAATGATAAAAACAGGACGCCGATACGGGGCGTCCTGTTTTTCCATTTTCAGCGCTGACTTATCGGGCGCTCGTCCCCGAAGATCAGATCGTCGATATCGGGCTTTCGCTCCATGGGCTCCACTCCTCTCTGTTTCCATACCCTCCATTCTATGTACCGGGGTCAGAGAAAATGTCTCCCGGCATTTTTTGCAGTCTCTCTTGGACAAAAGCCTTGTCCGGCTGTCCCGTTTTCGGGCATTTTTTCCTGTCCGGATGCCGTCCTGTTTCTGTCCGTTTTTTGTCCAATTTCGCCTGATCGCCGCAAAAATCGGCAAAACAAAATTTTCCATAGGGGAAGGGGTTGCTTTTTTTCATTTTCATGATACAATAACAGTACAAATCTTAATGGAGGTGCTTCCCATGGCTTATCAGATCGGTTCCGGCTGCGTCAGCTGCGGTGCTTGCGCAGACGTATGTCCTGTTGGTGCCATTTCTCAGGGTGACGATCATTATGTGATCGACGCTAACTCCTGCCTGGACTGCGGTACTTGCAGCGATACCTGCCCCAATGGCGCTATCAGCCCTGCTGAATAATTACATAGCAAGGACGAAAAACACCGGAGCGGATGCTCCGGTGTTTTTTGCTGTCTTGCGCCGGAGGCGCTCCCCGTGGTACAATACTATCAATGATTCCGGCAGGATACCGGCTGCCATCTCGCAGATGGCGGAGAATATCATAAGCATCTCTGCCCAGAGAAAAGGAGGGGTATACATGGAGCACTGGGACCGGCTGCGGGGCGATCAGGGCTTTTACTGGGATGACGGTCTGTTCCGCCCCTCCACGGATACCTTTCTGTTGGGGGGCTTTCCCGTCCTGCGCCGTGGGGAACGGGTCTGCGACTTAGGAGCCGGGACGGGGCTGCTGGGGGCGCTGCTGCTGACACGGGAGCCGTCCCTCACCGTCACCGGGCTGGAGCTGCGGGAGGACGCCTGCCGTCTGGCCCGGCGCACCGCAGAGCGCAGCGGCTGGCAGGAGCGGCTGCTGTGCCGGCAGGGGGACCTGCGGCGGCGGGAGGACCTGCCCCCGGCGGGCGGGTTCGATCTGGTGGTATCCAATCCCCCCTACTTCCCGCCGGAGACGGGGCGTGTCTCTCCACAGGAGACACGGAGTGTCGCCCGGTCGGAGGTGGTGTGTACGCTGGAGGATGTGTGCCGGGCCGCCGGTTGGCTGCTGCGGTGGGGCGGGCGCTTCTGTGTGGTGTTCCCCACAGAGCGGCTGGTGGAGCTGATGGAGACGGCCCGCCGTTTCGGGCTGGAGCCCAAGCGGCTGCGGATGGTGCAGCACGACGCCGCCGGGGTCCCCGGTCTGGTGCTGCTGGAGTGCCGCCGGGGTGGGAAGCCTGGGCTGCGGGCAGAGCCTGCGCTGCTGCTCTACGACCCCGACGGCCGAGAGACGGCGGAGCATCGCCGTGCCTATTTTCGTGAGGAGGAGCAAGCGCTATGAGCGGAACATTATATCTGGTAGCCACCCCCATCGGCAATCTGGGGGATCTGTCCCCCCGTGGGGTGCAGACCTTGCAGGAGGCAGACTTCATCGCCGCCGAGGACACCCGTGTGTCCATGAAGCTGCTGAACCATTTCGACATCAAAAAGCCGCTGGTCAGCTACCACGAGCACAACCGGGCCGCCGCCGGGCAGGCCATTCTGGCCCGGCTGCTGGCCGGGGAGACGTGTGCGCTGGTGACGGACGCCGGGACCCCTGCCATCAGTGATCCCGGCGAGGATCTGGTGCGGCTGTGCGGGGAAAACGGCGTCACGGTGCAGGCCATCCCCGGCTGCTGCGCCGCCGTGTGCGCTCTGGCGGTGTCGGGGCTGCCCACCGGGCGGTTCACCTTTGAGGGATTCCTCTCTGCCAACAAAAAGGAGCGGCGGGAGGCCCTGACCCGGCTGGCGGCGGAGCAGCGCACCATGGTGTTCCACGAGGCGCCCCACAAGCTGCGGCCCACGCTGGCGGATATGCTGGAGCTGCTGGGAGACCGGCCGGCAGCGCTGTGCCGGGAGCTGACCAAGCTCCACGAGGAGACCATCCGCACCACCCTGTCCGGCGCTGTGGCGCTGTACCGGGAGAAGGAGCCACGGGGGGAATACGTGCTGGTGGTGGCGGGAGCCCCCCGGCAGGAGGCCCCGGCCCTGACGCTGGCGGAGGGCGTGGCCATGGTGCAGAGCCTGCGGCAGCAGGGCCAGCGGATGAAGGACGCCGTCCGCCGGGTGGCGGAGGACACAGGTCTCTCCCGCAACGAGCTGTATCAGGCGGCACTGCAAGAGGAGTGAGGCAGGGCCTTTCAGCGGATGCCGGAGGTGCATATGATCGACTATACCATCGACTATATAAAGGCGCACGAATTTTCCACCGGCCACCGGAAGCGGCTGTTACAGGACCGGAAATGCGGCTGCTTTTACTGTCTGAAAATTTTCGCCCCCAAGGAGATCAGCAGTTGGATCGAGGACGTGGGCGGTACGGCGATCTGCCCGTATTGCGGCATAGATTCCGTCATCGGGGAGCATAGCGGGTATCCCATCACCAGAGAATTTCTGGAGCAGATGCGCCAATATTGGTTTTGAGAGATCGCAATACCAACATATGGAAAACTTTCTATGGGGTCATCCTGTCCTGAAAAGCTGTCCGTGGGAGACAGCTATTTTCAGGGCGGTGGTTTTCGTGCAGCATTTGGGTGCAGCAAATGGCAGGAAGAGGGAAGAGCCTTTTTAGCTCCTCCCTCTTCCTCATTTATTCTCATCAGTTCATGGAGTCGGCGGTATCGTGGAACAGCTCCCGGACACGCTCCAGCAGGGGGCGGTGCTCCGGCCGGGAGAGATCCTCGTCCCGGCACAGCAGTGCTCTGGCGGCAGACTGGGCCTCCTCCAGCAGCTGCATATCGCAGGCCAGATCCGCAATTTTCAGGGTAGGCAGGCCGTGCTGCCGCTGGCCGAAGAAGTCGCCGGGGCCACGCAGGTGCAGGTCCTCCTGAGAAATTTCAAATCCGTTGTTGGTGCGGGTCATGACCTTCAGCCGCCGCCGGGTCTCCTCACTGGGATGCTCCGACAGCAGGATGCAGTAGCTCTTGGCCTGACCACGACCCACCCGGCCACGCAGCTGGTGCAGCTGGGACAGGCCGAAGCGCTCGGCGTTCTCCACCACCATGCAGGTGGCGTTGGGAACGTCCACTCCCACCTCCACCACGGTGGTGGACACCAGAACATCGCTCCCCCCGGCGGCGAAGGTCTCCATGACCTTCTCCTTTTCCTTGGGCTTCATCTTGCCGTGGAGTACCGACACCCGCAGGTCCGGGAAGGTCTCCTCCTGCAGCTTTTTGGCGTAGGCCGTGACGGCCTTCCGCTCGTCGGGGAGGGTATCACCGTCCCCCACCAGCGGGCAGACGATGAACACCTGATGACCCTCCTGCACCTGCTTGCGCAGGAAGGCGTTGACCCGTGGGCGGTAGCTCTCCCCCAAGGCAAAGGTATCCACCTTCTGCCGTCCCGGCGGCAGCTGGTCGATGACCGACACATCCAGATCGCCGTAGATCACCAGCGCCAGCGTCCGGGGGATGGGGGTGGCCGACAGCACCAGCATATGGGGGGCCTCCGCCTTCTGGCTCAGGGCCGCCCGCTGGTTGACGCCGAAGCGGTGCTGCTCGTCCGTCACCACCAGCCCCAGCCGTCCGTACTGCACGTCCCCCGTCAGCAGGGCGTGGGTACCGATGCACAGGTCGATGGTACCGGCGGCCAGTCCCGCCAGCGTCTCCCGCCGCTCCCTAGCACGGGTGGAGCCGGTGAGCAGGGCGCAGGTCAGACCCAGCCGGGCCATCAGGGGCGACAGCGTTTCAAAGTGCTGCCGGGCCAGTATCTCCGTAGGGGCCATCAGGGCCGACTGCCACCCGCTCTGGGCGGCGAACCAGATGCAGGCCGCCGCCACCATGGTCTTGCCGCTGCCCACGTCCCCCTGACACAGGCGGTTCATGGGGCGGCCGGCGGTCATGTCACCTATGGCATCCTCCACGGCACGGCGCTGGGCATCCGTCAGCGTGAAGGGCAGGGCGTTATAAAAGGGATCCATGGAGACCTTGCGGCACGCCGGGCCGGACACGTCCTCCCGGCGGCTCCGCAGCAGCCGGAGGCCGCAGGTCAGCAGGAACAGCTCCTCGAAAGCCAGACGGCGCCGGGCTTGGGTCAGAGCCTCCGGCGAATCGGGAAAATGGACGTTTTCGTAGGCGTAGTTGATGTAGCACAGGCGGTGCTCCCGCCGCACCTCATCCGGCAGTACGTCCGGCAGCAGCTCCCGGCAGGCGTCCAGCCCCTGCCGCACCGCCTGCGTCAGCATCAGCTGGCTGATGCCCGCCGTCAGTGAGTAGATGGGCATGATGCGCCCCGTCAGCTGCCGGTGGCCCTCCGGCTCCAGCAGGGGGTTCACCATCTGGTGACGGCGCTGGCCCTCCACCTTGCCGTAGAAGATGTAAATCTCCCCCCGGTGGAGGCTGTTTTTCCGGTACTCCTGATTGAAGAACACAATGTCCAGCGCTCCTGTCTCGTCCACGGCACGGGTTCGGACGATGGTGCGGCCGCCGGGGATGCGGTGGGCAGTGGGATCGGCGGCGATCATGGCCCGGACACAGACGTTCTCCCCCTCCGTCAGGTCACGGATGGGGCGGGTCAGGGTCCGGTCCTCGTAGGAGCGGGGGAAATAGCTGATGAGGTCACGCAGGGTGGTGATGCCCAGCTTCTCCAGCGCCTTGGCCCGTGTTTCTCCGATCCCTTTGATATATCGCACGTTGGTGGATAGCTCTGCCATAGGGCCGCCTCCTTAAAACCATTTTTTGCGCTTGAAGATCCACAGCTCCACCAGCACGCACACGGCGCTGACGATGCAGATCACCAGATAGCCGTGCTCCGCCGTCAGCTCCGGCATATTCCGGAAGTTCATGCCGTACCAGCCGGCGATGAGAGACAGGGGCAGGAACACCGTGGTGACGATGGTGAGGATCTTCATGATCTGGTTCTGCCGCATATCCACCTGCGTCTGGTGCATCTCCCGCAGCTGGAGGGAATACTCCTTCTCCTGCTCCGTCATGGTCAGCAGCCGCTGGGCCTTGCCGGAGAGATGCTCCAGCAGCCGCTGGACGTGCTCCTCTGCGTCCGGGACGGCATCGGCCAGCACGGCATAGAGGTCGTCCAGCTGGGCATAGTAGCCCGCCAGCACCGACAGCTCCCGGCGGATGCGGAAGATCTTCTTGTCGAAATCCTCCGCCTGTTGCGCCAGCAGAACTTCCTCCAATGCCGTCAGGCGCTCCTCGTAGTGCTGGAGGCTTTCCATGTCCTCCGCCGTCAGCCGGGCCAGCAGCTCCGACAGCAGCTGAGCCGGGGTCTCCCCCGGAAGGCCCGGCAGCAGGCCCTGCAAAAAACCGCCCTTTTCCACCAGCAGCAGCTTTTTCTCCGTCAGATAGTAGCCGAAGAAGTGCTTTTCGCCGGTGGGGGCCATGCGCTGAGGCATGGCGTAGGTCCCGATGACGCCGCTCTGGAGCCGCTCCGCCTTGCAGAATACGCCCCGTCCCGGCAGGATCTGGTGCCGGGCGGTCAGCTCCGGATAGCGCTGGCCAAAGGCTTCAAAGGTCAGCAGCTCATATAATTCGCTCATATCATGTACCTTCCCGAATGTGAGATGGGTTCGCCCAAATGGCGCAGAGCCATTTGGGCGATGAGGGTGTATCAATCGCTGTCCAGCTTGAGGACGGCCATGAAGGCCTCGGTGGGAACCTGTACGGTTCCCAGGTTCCGCATCTTCTTTTTGCCTTCCTTCTGCTTTTCCAGCAGCTTCTTTTTACGGGTGATATCGCCGCCGTAGCACTTGGCCAGCACGTCCTTACGCATGGCCTTCACCGTTTCACGGGCGATGATGCGCCCGCCGATGGCCGCCTGAATGGGTACTTCGAACAGCTGGCGGGGGATATTCTCCTTCAGCTTTTCGCACAGCCGCCGGGCGCGGGGATAGGCCTTATCCCGGTGGGCGATGAAGCTGAGGGCGTCCACGCCGTCGCCATTCAGGAGCAGGTCTACCTTCACCAGATCGCTGGTGCGGTAGCCGGAGAGCTCATAATCCAGAGAGGCGTAGCCCTTGGTGTTGGCCTTCAGGGTATCGAAAAAGTCGTAGATGATCTCGTTGAGGGGCATCTGGTAGTGCAGCTCCACCAGATGGGTATCCAGATACTGCATATCCTTGAACTCGCCCCGGCGCTCCTGACACATGGGCATGATGTTGCCCACGAACTCGTTGGGGGCGATGATGGAGACCCTCACATAGGGCTCCTCGGCGTGTTCAATGGTGCCGGGGTCCGGGTAGTTGTGGGGGTTATCCACCTTCACCATGGTGCCGTCGGACTTATAGACGTGATAGATGACGCTGGGGAGGGTGGTCACAAGGTCCAGATTGAACTCCCGCTCCAGCCGTTCCTGAATGATCTCCATGTGGAGCATCCCCAAAAAGCCGCAGCGGAAGCCAAAGCCCAGCGCCACGGAGCTCTCCGGCTCGAAGGTCAGGGAGGCGTCGTTGAGCTGAAGCTTCTCCAGCGCATCCCGCAGATCCGGGTACTTGCTGCCGTCCTCGGTGTAGATGCCGCAGTAGACCATGGATTGGGCGGGGCGGTAGCCCGGCAGAGGCTGGTCGGCGGGGTCATCCGCTCCGGTGATGGTGTCGCCCACCTGCGTATCCTTGACGTTTTTGATGCTGGCGGTGAAGTAGCCCACCTCACCGGCCTGCAGGGCATCGGTAGGCTCATTGCCCAGCGGCTTCAGGTAGCCGCACTCCAGAATGGTATACTCGGCGCCGGTGGCCATCATGCGGATGGTCTGGCCCTTGCGGAGGGTCCCCTGCTTCACCCGGAAGTACACCACCACGCCCACATAGGGGTCATACTGGCTGTCGAATACCAGCGCCTGCAGGGGGGCCTTGGGGTCGCCGCTGGGGGCGGGAATATTCTGAACGATATCCTCCAGCACCGCCTGAATGTTGATCCCCTGCTTGGCGGAGATCTCCGGGGCGTCCATGGCCGGCAGGCCGATGATGTCCTCCACCTCCTGCTTGGCCTTCATGGGGTCGGCGGCGGGCAGGTCGATCTTGTTGAATACCGGCAGAATCTCCAGGTCGTGCTCCATGGCAAGATAGGTGTTGGCCAGGGTCTGGGCCTCCACCCCTTGGGTGGCGTCCACCACCAGCACCGCCCCCTCGCAGGCGGCCAGGGACCGGGACACCTCATAGTTGAAGTCCACATGGCCCGGGGTGTCGATGAGGTTCAGGGCGTAGATCTCGCCGTCCTGAGCCTTGTAGAACAGGTGCACGGCCCGGGACTTGATGGTGATGCCCCGCTCATCATTAGTACCTTGCTAAGCAATGCGGTTAGTACACAATTTGAAAAACTGAACAATAATGAATCCTTGGCACTCAACAAAAAAACTCTTTCTCTTGATTACGATAAATTAGAAGATCCCGAAATTCGTATGCTGAGAAGAAAGGTTAAAGAAAACGCCTATATTAACGGATATGGCATCACATATATGCATAATTCGGTTAATCGGCTGATGTCGAGTGCCGTTAAAATCGTTTTCTCACTGATTCTTTTCATTGAAATGATTACAAAGATGGTTGCAGTCGGATTTCATTGGCTTGGTCTTGTACTTGCGCTCGGAATGATTTTGTTTGCGGCATTGCACTATGCTTGGGGCTTCAAGCAGGGTAAGCTTGTTGCCGCTCATAACAAAAAAATCGGTGATATGATGCTTGAAGAAAACAGAATCGGTAGAGGAACGAACAGTACTGGAATGGACGACAGAATCTATCTTCAAGCAGATATTATACAGAAACTGAGCGAAAAGATGAACAAAGATCATTTGAAAGCGTTTTCAAATGCGCAGAGTCTCGGGTTTAAGTTAAGTATTCCAAGAGGAATATTAAATTGGTCAAGTACACTTTTCAATTATCTGTTGGTTTGTTTCTACTGTGCCATGGGTGCATTCCCTGTAGGTAACGTGATTAAATACACAGGATATCTTGGACGCTTTATGGGAGATCTTAATGCGCTTTTGGATACGCTGTTCCGTTCCTTCAAGGAAAACGAGCAATTCCTCAAACTGTATTTAGAGTATTTCGATATCCCCAATGATATGTACCAAGGCTCTCTTGCCGTTGAAAAGCGAAGTGACAAGAAATATGATATTGAGTTCAGAAATGTCAGCTTCAAATACGCAGGAAGTGATAATTATGCTTTGAAGAATGTCAATCTGACCTTTAAGGTAGGCGAGCGTCTTGCGGTTGTAGGAATGAACGGCTCGGGAAAGACCACATTTATCAAGCTGATGTGTCGTCTTTATGATCCAACCGAGGGTGAGATCTATATGAATGATTTCAATGTTCGTAAATACGATTACCGTCAGTATCTCGATCTTTTCTCGGTTGTCTTCCAAGATTATTCGCTCTTGGCACTTCC
>OLOW01001476.1_pt1 | contig 16418 bp, 14 predicted proteins | sample 1672801 | NCBI WGS metagenome assembly OLOW01 (sample SAMEA3136725, study PRJEB25190) | human gut metagenome | biome: human gut; feature: human-associated habitat; material: faeces | place: Austria | collected 2013 | reverse complement strand
GACGTCCAAAGCACCACACCATGAAGGAGAAAGCGGATTTTCTGAAGCAGGAATACGGCATCGGCAAAGGCGTTGCTGCGGGAATTTTGCAAGGGGAAACCGCATGTGTTTTATTCCTGTACGCAGACAACCGATCAGGTGCAGCTGCTTAAATTTTCGGAGCAGATCATGAAAGAGGATATTCCGGCAAAAAAATATGTTTCGCGCTTTGCAGACTGGGAACAGGCCTTTCGGGCGATCTGCGAACTGCCGTATGGAGAAAAAAAGAAGCTGGTCGTCATCGATGAGTTTCCGTATCTTTGCAAGACAAATCCAAGTATTCCGTCTATTCTGCAGAACCTTTGGGATACCGAATTAAAGGACCGCAATGTCATGATGATTCTGTGCGGAAGCGCTATGAGTTTCATGGAGAAAGACCTGCTTGCCAAAAAAAATCCGCTTTACGGAAGAGCAACGGGCATTTATAAGATGACCGAGATGGATTTTTATGATGCGGTAAAGTTTTTCCCATATTATTCGGATGAAGAAAAAGTTCTGACCTATGCAGTGCTGGGAGGTATCCCACATTATTTGAAACAGTGGGAGCCGAAGTTGACACCTGCACAGAATATCAAAAAGAATATCCTGACCAAAGGCTGCGTGCTCTACAGTGAAGTCGACTTTCTGCTCCATCAGGAACTACGAGAAACGCCGATCTACAATTCTATCATAGAGGCGGTTGCGCTCGGCAGTACGACACTGAACGAAATCAGTCAAAAATCACTTCTGAACCATACGGCGAAAACCGGCGTTTATTTGAAGAACTTGATGGAACTTGGTATCATTGAAAAGGAATTTTCTGTGGACGCGGAGCTGAAGCAGCGAGCAAATGCTGCAAAAGGAGTCTATCACCTGACGGACAATTTTTTCCGTTTCTGGTACGCGTTTGGTTTCGCAAATTTTTCGCAGCTGGAGGACGGAGACGCAGAAGGTGTCTATGAGTACGTGATCAAGCCGACCCTGCAGCAATTTGTGTCCATGCCGTTTGAAAACATTTGCCGAACGTTCATCAAAAAACTGCAAAAACAAGGAAATCTCCCGTTCCGGTATGTGAAGATCGGACGCTGGATGGGCAAAACTACGATTCGTGACGCGAGTGCAGCAGGCGGTCTGCGCACAAGTGAAACCGAGATAGATATTTTGTGTATCGGCCCGCACCATAAAGAATATCTGGTAGGCGAATGCAAATACAAAAACAGCGCCTTTACCTATGCGGAATATCTTGACACACGTGCCAAGCTTGCCCCGATGAAACAAGATGCAAAGTTCTATTATGCCTTGTTTTCAAAAAACGGATTTGATGAAAAAATTTTGGCAGAAGCAAAAAATGACACTTTGAAGCTGTACGATCTGCACGAAATTGTAAGCGGCGCGACAGCAGGAAGGGATGGTAAGGACGTGTAGCGTCTTATTCCGCCAGGATCAGCCCGTAGTGGTTCCGTTCCTCGTCTTGTTCAAGCATTGTCTGGTATTTTTCTGCGTTGAAATTTCGTTGTTGACACTTCCTTTGGTTTGTTGTCTTACTGCATCAGATCGCGGTATCTTCCGCCTGACGGATCTGCGCGATGCCCATGTTCGCGAGCTCGTCGGCGCGGTTGTTCATCCTGGTGATATATTGGAATTCCTCGAAGCTGAAGGCAGCGCCGTTCCAGCCGAGGAATTTTTCGTAGAGCGCGTCGAAATTTGTCGATTTGCTCGCGAGGTTGACATGACCCTTGACGCGGAAAAACCGCACTTCATGCTGCCGGACGAGTCCCAGCAGCTCCTTCCATAGCTCCTGATTCTCCACAGACTTTTTGGCAGCGTTGCGCCAATGGTTCTTTTCCCAGGAAACATACCATTCCTCGCGGAAACAGTTTGCGACATAGGAGCTGTCTGTGAATACCTCGATCTTTTGACCCGTCTGCTTGAGCGCTTTGAATGCCTCGATGACCGCGGTCAGCTCCATGCGGTTGTTGGTCGTGTTGGCCTGTCCGCCGAACAGTTCTTTTTGGTGTTCGCCGTACTCGAGGATCGCGCCCCAGCCGCCGATATTCTGATCGGATTGGTTGCCGGCACAGGCACCGTCCGTATAAATTCTTAAAATTGCCATACGAATGTCACTCCTTTTTGTGTTGTTTTTGCGAAGCGGCGGCAAACCGGTGCCAAAGCGAGGCAAAGCAAGACGGTTTCCCCTTCTGCCGGAAGCGGCCTTTCGCGCGAACCTTATATGCTCTATTATGGACTATTTTTGCTGATTTTACAACTAAAACAAATTGTGCTATACTGAATCGTGGAGGAAGCTTGACAGACAAGCAATTTTCGTCTATATCAATTCATCACAGCAAAGGACACACAGATTATGGAACTAGCGATTTGTTCCTTCGCCAGCAGCAGCGCGGGGAACAGTTTTTTGATACAAAGTCAAAGCACGAGAATTTTGGCGGATATCGGCATCAGCGCGAAAAAAACAGAAGAAAGCCTTGCGGCGTGCGGCCTTTCGTGCGTGGAGCTGGACGGCATCGTGCTGACCCATGAGCATATCGATCATGTCAGGGGAATCGGCACGCTGCTTGCCAAAAAGCCGTATCGCGGCCCGGTATTCACCACGCGCGGTACCTGTGAATCCGTAGCGCAAAAGTATCCGCAGACGGAGGGAAAACAGTTTGAAATCGTGCGAAGCGGCGACCGTTTTTTTGTCGGAGATATTGAGGTGAACGTTTTTCGTATCTCGCATGACGCGGCAGAGCCGGTCGGCTATACCTTCCAAAAGGGCAACCGCAAGATCGCAATCGTTACAGATACCGGCTGCGTGACGGAGGAGATTTTTGCGGCAATCCGTGACGCGGACATTTTGGTTATCGAAGCCAATCACGAAAAGAATATTCTGCTGTGCGGCAAATATCCGTATCCTGTCAAGCATCGTATCCTCAGTGATCAAGGGCATTTGTCCAACGAAGCGACAGGGCAGGTGCTGAGCCGCTATTTGACAGAGTTTGAAGGCAGTCACCGGCCGGAGGTTCTGCTGGCGCATCTGTCTAAGGACAACAACAGCCCCGCGCAGGCGATGCTGACGATACGCAACATTTTAGAGGAAAACGGATATTACCTCGGCAAGAATCTTTCGATGGAGGTCGCGCAGCGCGAGGGGATCGGCAGGCTGCTGACAATTTAGAGGCGTTGGATTTTTTCATCGTCGATATGCAAAAATCAATTTTCCCCATGCAAAAGCAGCAGAGCATTGACAAGCTGCGGGAGCAAGCCTAACGAAACACAGGGCAAAGCCGGAGAAAACGACAGAGCTGACCGAGAAAATCGGAGACAACAGGAGACAACATGAACATACAAATCATCTGCATCGGCAAACTAAAGGAAAAATACTGGACAGAGGCGATCCAAGAGTATGCCAAGCGCCTGTCGCGCTTCTGCACGCTGGAAATCATCGAGCTCAAGGAGGCGCGTTTGCCGGACAAAGCCTCCGCGGCGGAGGAAGCGCTCGTGAAGCAGGAGGAGGGCAGGGAAATCCTCAAGGCGATCAAACCGGGAACTTATGTCATCACGCTGGAGATTCTCGGCAAAACGCTCGATTCACCACAGCTCGCGGACAAGCTCGCACAGCTTGCCTTAGAGGGTAAGAGCAATCTTGCCTTCGTCATCGGCGGCAGCCTCGGCCTCAGTGATGAGGTCTCCAAACGGGCGGATTTTAAGCTCTCGTTTTCGAAGATGACCTTCCCGCATCAGATGATGCGCGTGATTCTGCTGGAGCAGATCTACCGCGCGTTTAAGATCAACCGTAACGAAACATACCACAAATAGGGTGTCAAGAAAGCATACGAAATTTGAAATATAGGACAAAAGCGCACGTAAGAAAATTCTTGGTTTTTATGCACACATGGCATGCATGATCGCCGCTTCGCAAGGTGCTTTTGTCGATATTTCCTATATAATAAATTTAAGGGAGACGAAGATATCTCCCTTTTATTATGTCCAAAATTATTCTATGATTTCTGAAGCGACAATAATCTGGACGCCGGCACCACGCAAGGAAGCGTTAATGTCAAGCGTCTCTTCTGCATTTTTTACCGTAACTTGCGAGAGTGGTTCTGTATTCAAAAGGTGAATCCACTCTTCTTGAAAAGGGAAATTGTCTAAAAAGTTAAGATATGACATTTGCGCGAATATGGAAGTATCGTTTGTGAGCGCATATTTTGCAATCATATATTTCCCAGTGGAAAGTTGGATTGAAAAATCCACACTGAGTTCATCCATAAAAGTGCTGATGATATCATTTGTTTCATGCATGCTCGTTGGTCGTAAGCAGATTTGGCTGATTTCATCATTGAAATTAATCAGGACAAATATATAAGAAATGCGATGGTTCATGCAGCTGCGTATGACGTAATAGTATTTACCGCAGGCAATAAGGTCCCCTTTGATGTGGCTGATTAATTTATAGGCATAGAAGGATGGCTTGGGAATCATACATGAGGTCAAGCTAGCGGGCATTCCTTTTAAAACTTTTGAAAAATCTCCTTGGTCACGAAGCTGAAAACTTAGTTTTTCACTTCCGATTGTAAGCGCAGATTGAAACAAGTGAATCGCGCGGGCAATGGAATCATAACCAAAAGAAACTGGGAATTCCAAGCTGTTTTCGTATACAACAGAAACGTTGTAGCCTAAAAAACGAAGGCGGTTTGAAAGCAGCATAAGAGAAGCTTCACTATCATTACTCCGCGCGGTTAAGAGTATGTCCGAAACATTGAGGTCATATAAAAAGCTAAAGAGACGTTCGCCCATGATGTGATAATCTTCTGGCGTAATCGAAACCTCAAGCGTATGTTGGGTGTGCATAAATGTCGTCGCGTTTGGAGAAAGCGCGACGCTGAAATGCAAGTGTCTTACCGTGGATGGGTTGTTTTCTTGCCCATTTTCAACAGAAAGACAATGCTTGAGAATGTTAACTGCTTGATTTTCGGACAGAACTTCTATAAGCGCTGGATTGTCATCACTTAAAACCCGTGAGGAGAAAAGTTGGCGATGCCGCTTAGGCGCGTGACCAAACCATTTTTCAAAAAATTTTTCATAGTAAGAAGTTTTTGAAAATCCACTGTCTGCAGCGATTGTACTAATTTTTTGATCGGTTTCCAATAACGGTATTTCTGACATTTCGACACGCGCGAAACAAAGAAACTCTTGAAAATTGATTCCCATGTTGTCGCGGATTAAATGGGAAAGGTAATAGGAACTTAAATGTTCGCGTTCGGCAAGGTCTTCTAAACTGATTTTGTTTGCGTGATTTTCATACACATAATTAATAATCCGACTAATGCGTTCAACGATAATCGGATTATTATTTTTGAAATTCAAAACTTGCTGCCCTTCAAATGCAAAGAGATTAAAATGTTCATTCAAATATTTAATCACGTTTAACATTTGATAAATGCAGCTGTTTTTATAGTTGAAGCTTTTTCGTGAGTAATCAAGAAGAATATGAAGCAGCATCCGTCTAAACGCGCCGAGTTTATGATAGGTATCATTTTTGCCTCCGGTCATAAAACAGGCTTTTGCAAGATCTGGAAAATGCTGTGTAAAAAAGAGATTACTAACTTGAATCACTGCAATAATATTTTCCTTATCTGTCGCGGTTAAGCCATGAACTTCATGCCCGTTGATTGTAAACAGGTCTCCTTCTCGCAGCAGATAGTTGGAGCAGACATCTTTTAATTGAATTTCGCCCTTCAAAACATAGATGAACTCAATATCCTGATGATAGTGGATCGGATATTCTTTAACTTTCATAATGCGTAAATTAATCGGAAAATCATTTTCGTAAGCTGTTTTTTCAAATAGCATCGCAATCTCCTTATGAATGAAAAGTGGTGTTTGCGGAACGCAAGAGATAAAATATTAAAAATACGAGTCTATTATATCTTAACAAACAAACGATGAAAAGAAAAAATAAACATTTTTTTAGCAACTTAGGCGAGGTTTACAACAAGATAGTCCATGAAAATGCTCATTGGTATGAGGTGTGCGTGAAAAAATGAACAAGCAAATAGGATAATACAACAAGGGAAGGCTTGTTTTTGAAAAGAGGATTGGATATGATGAAACCAGATGAAATAGGAGGCAAAAAAATGTTAACACCAAGAGTGCAAAGAATGAAGGACAAGTATTTTGATACGATTCCTCAGATTACGGCAGAACGACTGGTGCTGCAGACAGAGGCGTATAAAAAATTTGCCGGTGAGGCAGTACCGGTTTTTCGGGCGAAAGTAGTGAATTATATTCTTGAGAACATGACTACGTTGATTATGGACGATGAGCTAATCGTCGGAACAGCTACTAATGCTTATCGCGGAGCGAATTTGCATCCGGAATTCCAATCCAGTTCATGGTACATCAGTGGTATTGATGATTTTTCCACTAGAACCAAAGACCCGTACTATATTTCTCCGGAGGATAGAAAAATGATTCTTGAAACCTTGAAATACTGGGATGGTAAATCAATGGAAGATCTTTCGAATCTTGTGATGCCCTCAAAAATAAAAGAGATGGAAAAAGATGACATTATCTGTGTCGGATTGGAAAACGGAGTGTCTGGAGAAACAACCTGCGATCATGAAAAAATTCTCACAGTAGGTCTGAAAGGATATATTGAAGAATGTCAGAGAAATATTGATAGTCATATTCCGCAGACCATGGAAGAACAGTCGAAAGTTGATTTCTGGCAGGCTTGTATCATTCAAGCAAAAGGATTAATTACTTACGCGCATCGCATGGCTGAAGAGGCTGAACGGCAAGCGATGCTTTGCAAAGACGAGAAGCGAAAAAGGGAATTGCTTACAATTGCAGAAAACTGCAGGGTCGTTCCCGAAAATCCACCAAGAACTTTCCAACAAGCCTTACAGTCCATATGGTTTGTGCATGTTTGCTTCTATATCGAAGTTTGCACAACAGCATGCGGATTTGGGCGATTTGACCAGTATATGTGGCCGTTTTACAAAAAGGACGTGCTGGAAGAGGGAAGGTTGAGCAGGGAAGAAGCGTTGGAAATGCTGGAATGTCTTTATCTGAAAACCTGCGAGGTATACGAGGTAAGAGATAACTGGTACGCAACTGCGTTTGCTGGTTATCCAATGTGGCAGACGCTTGTTGTAGGAGGACAAACATCGGACGGAAAGGACGCGACGAATGATTTATCTTATCTGTGTCTTGAAGCAGCCAGTGACTTACAAATTAAGCAGCCAGTTATGGCTTTGAGAGTTTGGGAGAAAACACCGGAAGCTCTAATTCGGTATGGCTGCAAAATGATTCAAGAAGGACAAGCAAATCCGGGCTTCTTCAACGATGCGGCAGCAATCGGAATGTCACTGGAAAAAGGCAGAGGCAGTACGATTGAAGAAGCCAAAGACTGGACGATTGTCGGATGTATTCAACCAGCGCCCGGAGGCGGAAGCGCAGATGGCTCCCCGGATGCAGGTTATGTGAATATGGGCAAAATGATTGAGTTTGTTTTGCATAACGGTGTAGATCCGGCCACCGGCAAACAGATGGGTCTAGAAACCGGAGATCCGAGGGAATTTAAGACTATTGAAGAGTTCAAGGATGCATTAAAAAAGCAAATCCTACATCATTATGATTTAATTCGGATAGGGTACAATCTGATGCAGAGCATCCATATGAACCGTTATCCGGTGATTTTTGCCTCCATGGTAACAAAAGGATGCGTAGAAAGCGGGAAGTCTGTACAGCATGGCGGTGCAAAATACAGCACAGCAGGTATGTATGTCACAGGGCCTGCAAATCTTGCGGACTGTATCGTGGCAATAGAAACTTGCGTATTCAAAGATCATGACGTGACGATGGATGAACTGATCCGAGCTTGCGATACGAACTTTGAAGGGCAGGAACGACTTCGTCAACTTTTACTAAATAAGCCGGAAAAATACGGAAACAATCAGGCGCACGTAGATGCTGTCTACAAAGAAATGGTGGATTTTATTGCTGAAAATGTACAGCAATGGCATGATGCCCGAGGCGGTTACTATGCATTCGGAATTGACTCGCAAACGATGAATATTCCGCACGGTCAGGTCACAGGAGCTTTACCGGATGGCAGAAAAGCGGGGGAACCGTTTTGCGACGCATCTTCGCCGATGATGGGAAGAGATATTCACGGACCGACAGCGACAGTGAAATCTGTCGCAAGCATGGTAGACGAAAAGCTACATGAGGGCGCGCTGTATAATCTTCGCTTTGATCCAAAAGGCGTACAAGGCGAAAATGGACTGAAAATCATCGAAGGTGTGATCAAAACATATTTTGATGACGGTGGGCAGCATATACAAATTAATGTCGTGGATAATGAAACATTGAGGAAAGCACAGCAAAATCCTGAAAACTACAAGGGCTTGATGGTTCGAGTAGCGGGGTATATGGCTTACTTTACCGAACTGGACAAGAGTGCGCAGGATACTATCATATATAGAACAGCGCATTTGTCATAACACTGATAGAGCATAGGAGAAATACATGCAGCGAAAAGAAAATTCCGCGCTGATTGGGAGCATTCAAAAGTTTTCCATTGAGGATGGACCTGGAATACGAACAACAATATTTTTAAAGGGCTGTCCACTTGCCTGCAAGTGGTGTCATAATCCGGAGTTGATAAAACCGCAACAGGAATTGATGCGGACAAGAAACAACTGTATCGGGTGTGGTTATTGCGTTCGTGTGTGCCCACAGAAAGCAATTCGCATGGAACGAGAGGAAGGAGTCGTTATTGACCGAACGCTTTGCAATAACTGCATGCTCTGCGCGGAACAGTGTTTCGCAAAGGCCCTTAGGCCGGTTGCTTCCGAGATGACTGTAGAAGAAGTCATAAGAATTGCGGCACAGGACAAAGGGTTTTATGATAACACAGGCGGCGGGATTACCATAAGCGGAGGAGAACTTTTGAAGCAGGCAGCCTTTGTAGAGAGATTGATTGACGCGGCTGCGGAGGAAAAGATCTCGGCATGCTTAGATACATCTGGCTACGGTGACACAAAAGCATTGCTGAAACTGGCAAAAAAAGAAACAGTAACTAATATTCTGTTTGATATAAAATCTGTAGATGATGATATTCACAGAGCATATACAGGGGTAAGCAATGCATTGATTTTAGAAAACTTAAGAGCTCTTTGTTCGGAGGCGCGCATACGGGAAAAGATTACGCTAAGGATGCCTTTAATCAAAGATGTTAATGATGGAATGGAGTTGATTGAGAAAACTGCCGCCTTATACAAAGCGCAGAAACTTAAAAAGGTTGATTTATTGCCTTATCACAATTTGGGGATTGGAAAGCAAAGGAATATTGGCGGCACACAAAAAGAATTTGAAAAACCGTCAGAGGAACATCTTACGGAAATCGCGGAGTTTTTTAATAACTTTGCAAAAATGGAAGTGGGAATTTATGGAAGAGCATAAACATATTATATGAATTTTAGGAGGCTACTTGTTATGGATGGAACAAATTTCGGGATTTTATCATTAATACCGGCAGTAAGCTTTTTGGTATTAGCGCTGTTAACCAAGAAATGTATCGCCAGCGTTTTTATTTCAGCAACATTAGGTTATGTTATTTATTACAAAACAGATTTTTTCATGCCGCTGATGAACTCATTTTTGGAAACAGCCAATGATCCTGATAACAATTATATCGTAATCATTTGTTTATTGTTTGGATGTTTGGTGCAGCTGTTAAGAGAATCTAAAGGCGCTATCGCAGTCGGTAATTTTGCCAGGAAGTATGTGAAGTCAGAAAAACAGGTGCTGCTTCTTACTTGGATATGCGGAGTTATTATCTTCATTGATGACTATCTTAGTATTCTCGTAACTGCAAATTGTGTCATGACATTGGCAGATGAACATAAAACCCCAAGAGAAATGTTATGCTACATCATCAATACAACATCCGCACCTGTTTGCCTGATTATTCCAATTTCCGCATGGGTAGTATTCTTCTCAGGAATCTTTGAGCAGCAGCCGGAAGCGGCGGTCGTTGGCAATAGCGCAATGGACATTTATTATCACATCATGCCATACTTTTTCTATCCGTTCTTATGCGTAATCTTCGTTCCATTGGTTATTATGGGTATAATTCCTAAAATGGGCGGAATGAAAAAAGCGTATAAAAGAGTCGAAGAAACGGGAAAATTATGGCCTGATTCGAGTGACGTTCAGAATAGCGGGTTTGAAACATTTGAAATTGATGAAAACGATGAAAACGCGAAGAAGCCTAGACTTTGGACGTTCGTCGTTCCTATGGTTGTTGTAATTGTTGTTGCGTTATGGATGGATGATATCTTATATGGTGTTGTTTTAGGTATTGTTTCCTGCTTGGTTTTATACATTCCAACTAGAGTTATGACTTTTGGAAAATTTTGTGATGCATGCTACAAAGGCTTAGAAGATATGCTGTACATCGCAGTTGTTTTGGTTACCTCTTTACTGTACAGACAAGCTATTGATATCTTAGGCTTATCTGATTATCTTATTGAAGTTGCGGGACCTTACATGAGTGCAGCATGGCTTCCTGCTATCGCCTTCCTGCTGATCGCGGCAGTATGTTTTGTAACCGGCAGCATTTGGAGTATTCCTGCGATTTATACGCCAATTATTTTGCCTTTGGCAGCATCGACAGGCGCAAGCATCCCACTGACATTAGGCGCTATTATTTCTGCCGCATGTTTTGGCGCGCAGGCATGCTTTTATTCCGATGTAACGCTCATGTCCGCGTCTGCTTGCAGAGTAAACAATGTTGACTATGGCGTTGCACAATTACCTTATGTAGGGATTGTTTCCGCAATAACCTTCGTCGCGTACATCATTGCTGGATTCGTAATGATATAGAGAGGATGGATCGGGAAAAATATGACATATGAATCTTTAAAAGAAAAAATCATATTAGAAGTAGAAGCACATAAACAGGAATTAATTAAAATTAATGATTATTTGGCTGATCATCCGGAGCTTTCATCGGAAGAATATGAAAGTTCCAAAATGCTTGTTGATTTCTTGGCTTTGCAAGGATATAGAACAGAATATCCTTTCGCGGGAATCGAAACGGCGTTCAGAGGGATTTACGGCAGTAATAATCACAAATACAAAGTGGCTCTTCTTACGGAGTATGACGCCCTTCCGGAACTTGGACATGCCTGCGGACATTGCTTAAGTGGTGCTATGAGCGTGCTTGCGGGATTAGCGCTTAAGGATTTGCAGGATGAACTGAATACAGACATTCATATAATCGGTACACCGGCAGAAGAAGACGATGGTGCAAAGTGCGCAATGACAGATCAAGGAATTTTTGATGTGTACGATATGGCAATCATGATTCACTTACATAACAGAAACTTAGCGATGCCGAAACTGCAGGCAATGGGTGAGTATTTTTATGAATTTCATGGAAAAGCCGCGCATGCCTCAGATGCGCCTTGGGAAGGTAAAAACGCTTTGAATGCCTTACAGCTTATGCTGCATGCGATTGACATGATGCGGCAGCATGTAAAGAGCGAAGCACAGTTCCACGGAGTAATTATAAACGGAGGAATCTATCCGAACATTGTTCCTGAAAAAGCAGAGCTTCATCTTTTTGTTCGCGCTGGTTCAAAAAAATACTTGGAAGAACTTGTTTCTCTTGTAGACGATTGCGCTGCAGGGGCTGCGTTGGCAACACAAACTACATGGCTTAAAAATCCTCCTGAACAGACCTACTATGTTGATCTGAGAAAGAATGAAGAGGGAGAATTAGCAATAAGAGAAGTGTTCGAGGAACTTGGCATTGAGGAAAACGGAAATAAAGATATTTATTTTGGGTCCTCTGATGTAGGCAATGTTAGTTACGCGTGCCCTGCCTTTCAGCCAACACTTCAAGTGACGGATGAAGCAGTGACACATACGAGAGAGTTTGAACAAGCGATGAAAACAGATCGAGCGCATAATGTTCTTGCCTTGGGCGCGAAGCTGATGGCCTTCGATATTGCGAAAATATTTAATGATGAACGCAGAATCAAAAAGATGAAAGAAGACTTTTTGAGAAGCAGAGTATAATTTCTTGAATAAAAGGGCGCAGACCGGAATCCCTGTTTCCGACCTGCGCCCTTTTAGCTTTTTACGAAGCAGCGCGAGGAAAATTTTGAAATAAATTTATAATTATATAAAGGAAGGAGGAGTTCCGTTTGATATTCATACTGCAGCTGACGCTGCGCCGCACGCGCTTTTAAAAGCTCTCATTCTAAAACCAGGGTGAGTTTGTGTGGTTTTTAAAATGGAAACGGTTGGACGCAAGTGTCAAGAAAGTCTTTAGATTTTGTATTAAAACGCTAAAAAAACGTGAAAATTTTTGTAAAGAAAAACCATAACACTTTTTTAGCGGGCAAAACTATGGACTTTTTTAGTTGAAAAGACTATATTAACAAATGGAGAAGAAAAGTAATGTTCAGCAGGATGCACCCTGCAGGGCGTTACTTTCGTTTGTTTTTTAGGAGCTTTTTGCAGTAGACGAAAAGATTTTTAAGGTTCAAAAACGAAAAACGGAAGGAAGGGATGAGATGTGATTCATGTAGACGAGCTGGGCGCGCGTGTTATCGTTGCCTTCGGAGACGGAAGCGTTTTTTTGAGCGAGAGCATTCTCTGGGGCTTCATTCTTGCTGCCATTCTCGCGGTACTTGGTATTTGGATGGGACATGGACTTGAAACGGTTCCGACAACCAAAAGACAAATTGCCGCGGAGCTGATCGTCGGCAAAATCTACGATTACGCGAAGCAAAACCTCGGAAACAAGGCAGAAACCTTCGCGCCGTATATGGGCACGATTTTTATCTACATCCTGCTTGGAAGCTCTTTGGGATTGCTTGGACTGAGACCGATTACCGCGGATGTGAACGTCACGTTCAGCCTGTCGCTGCTCACCTTCCTGCTGATTCAAATCAGCGGCTTCCGCTATCTGGGCGTGAAAGGCAAACTCAAGCACATGTGCGAGCCCTATCCGTTCATGCTTCCGCTGAACATTCTAGAAGACTGCACCTTGCCGATATCCTTGGCGCTGCGTCTGTTCGGCAATATCTTCGGCGGTATGATTGTCGTAGAGCTTTGGATGTATTTTATGGAATGGCTGAGCGCGTTTGTCTCAAGTGTACCGTTCATGCGAGCCGTCTTCGTACTGCCGCTGAACGCGTTCTTTGACATCTTCGAGCCGGTGATTCAAACCTATATCTTTGTAACATTAACCATGGTATTCCTCTCAAAGGGCATTGCCGGAGCGGACAAAAACCATGAAGCGAAAACGGGAGGTAAATGAAATGACAACAGGAATTATTGCAATCGCGGCAGGTCTGGCAATCGGCCTCGCGGCAATCGGTATCGCGATCGGACAGGGGATCCTCGCGAGCAAGGCGATGGAAAGCATGGGGAAACAGCCCGAAGCGATGAGCGGAATCCGCGCGTCGATGATCATCGCGATGGCCATTATGGAAACCATCGGCGTATTGACCTTCGTCATCGCCATCGTGTTGGCAGGCAAGATCTGATCGGTGCCGGAGAGCGTAGAGCAGAATAAAGAAGGTTTCGGATATGGAAGTAAAATTATATCAAGGACTGCTTGAAATCAACTGGAACCTGCTGTTTTCGGCCATCACTGTGCTGGTGCTGTATCTGATTCTGAAGCATTTTTTCTTCGAAAAAGTACATAAGTTCATGGAGGCGCGCAAGGCGGCGGTACAGGATAATCTGGACCGCGCAAAAGCAACCGAGGAGGAAGCGCAGGCACTGCTCAGCGAATATCAGGCAACTCTTTCGAACGCCGAAGAGGAAAAACGCGCGATCATCAAGGCGGCTAAGGCTGAGGCTGACCGGAGAGCGGACGCCATCGTCGGAGAGGCCAAGATTCAGGCGCAGCAGATTGTTTCGGAGGCACACGAAAACATGCGGGCAGAAGAAGAAAAAGCTGTGGTTCAGCTTAAAAAAGAGGTTTCTTCGCTTGCGGTTCTGGCAGCGGAGCGCATCATGCAAAGAGAACTGGATGAAAAAAGTCAGCAGGCGCTGGTTGATCAAGTCTTAGAGGAGGCGGCGCGCGAAAAATGGCAGAATCAGTAGTATCGCTGACCTATGGAACAGCGCTTTATGAGGCAGCGAAAGACCTTGGCAAAGAAGAAGAGATTCTCATTGAAATCAAGCAGCTTGCCCTGCTGGTGCAGGCTTATGAGGATTTCTCGGAGTTTCTGAACAGCCCGGCGATCATGCCGAAGGAAAAAAAAGAAGCTGTAAAAAAAATCATGCAGCCTGCTTTCTCGCAGGAGATGCTCAATTTCGTCTATGTGCTGATTGACAAAGGACGAACCTCACAAATCAAAAAAATCGCGAAGCGATATATCGAACTCTATGACAAAGACAGAGGGATTGCCGAGGGGAAGGTTTTTAGCGTTGTCAAGCTGACGCCGGATCAGATACAGAAATTCGAAACAGAAATGTCACGACTTTTGCAGAGGAACATCAAGCTCGAAAACCGCGTGGATCCAAGTCTCATCGGCGGCGTCAAAATTCAGGTCGGCGGGAAGATGATCGATCAGTCATACAGGGGCGATTTGGAACGTCTTCGTGAAGAATTAGAAAAGCAGTAGGAGGGGAGGTTTCCCGATGAATTTAAGACCGGAAGAAATCAGTTCTGTTATAAAAGAACAGATAAAAAATTACCACAGCAAGTTTGAGATCATGGACTATGGTACTGTATTGCAGGTCGGAGACGGCATCGCCAGAGTCTATGGGCTGAGCGGCTGCATGGAAGGCGAGCTGCTCGAATTTGACAGTGGTGTTCACGGCATGGCACTCAATCTGGAGGAGGACAATGTCGGTGTCGTCATTTTGGGCGCGGACCGCGAGATCAAAGAGGGGGACATCGTGAAACCGACCGGAGAGGTCGTAGAAGTTCCCGTCGGTGAAACTCTGATCGGTCGTGTGGTAGACGCGCTTGGACAGCCGATTGACGGCAAAGGGCCGATTGTTACCAGAGAAAAACGTCCCATCGAGTACGGCGCGCCCGGCGTGTTGATGCGTAAATCGGTCAATGAACCGCTGCAGACCGGAATCAAAGCGATTGATGCGATGATGCCAATCGGCAAGGGGCAGAGAGAGCTCATTATCGGCGACCGTCAGACCGGCAAAACCGCGATCGCCATCGACACCATTCTCAACCAAAAGGGAAAAGATGTTATTTGTATTTACGTCGCGATCGGACAGAAAAAATCCACCATCGCGCAGCTGGTGCAGACGCTGGAAGAGCGTGAGGCGATGAAGTACACCATCGTCGTTTCCGCAACCGCCAGCGATGTGGCGTCGCTGCAATACATCGCGCCATACGCAGGCTGCGCGATGGCGGAGCATTTTATGTATCAGGGCAAGGACGTACTGATCGTTTACGATGATCTTTCCAAGCACGCGGTCGCTTATCGCACAATGTCGCTGCTGCTCAAAAGACCGCCGGGAAGAGAAGCCTATCCGGGCGATGTATTCTATCTGCACAGCAGACTGCTGGAAAGAGCCGCGAAGCTCAGTGATGATCTGGGCGGAGGCTCGATTACAGCGCTGCCGATCATCGAAACCCAGGCGGGTGACGTGTCAGCCTACATCCCTACGAACGTCATTTCCATTACCGACGGGCAGATCTTCCTCGAAACTGACCTCTTCAACCAAGGAAACCGTCCGGCTATCAACGTCGGTATCTCGGTATCTCGTGTAGGAGGTAACGCCCAGCTAAAGGCGATGAAGAAGGTGGCTGGAACGCTGAAGATCGACCAGGCACAGTTTCGCGAACTGGAATCGTTTTCCAAATTCGGCGGTGAGATGGATGCCGTTACGGCGTTCACAATCGACAAGGGGCAAAAGAACACGCAACTGCTGATACAGCCCCAATACAGCCCGATGCCTGTAGAAGACCAGATCGCCATCCTCTACTGCGGTACACAGGGATTGCTGAAAGGAGTCCCGTTGGATAAAGTGCACGACTTCGAAAAGGAATTCCTGCACGAACTGCATACATCACACCAGCACGACGTACTGGACATCCTGAAAACCGGAACTATCAACGACGATATCCGGAAGAAACTGGAAGAAACAGCAAAACAACTGACAATGAACAATTGACAATGGACAATTACAACAAGCGACACCTAATTGTCAATTAAAAAAAGGGATTATGGCATCATTAAAAGAAATAAAAGTTCGGATCGCGTCTATCCGGAGTACGCAAAAGATCACCGCAGCCATGAAAATGGTATCTTCAGCGAAACTCCATCATACCCAGACGCAAACCGAATGCTGTATTGGCGTATGCTGTCGAGCGCCGTGTTCATATACGCTTC
>OLOW01001472.1_pt1 | contig 16441 bp, 14 predicted proteins | sample 1672801 | NCBI WGS metagenome assembly OLOW01 (sample SAMEA3136725, study PRJEB25190) | human gut metagenome | biome: human gut; feature: human-associated habitat; material: faeces | place: Austria | collected 2013 | reverse complement strand
TCTTAAACTAGATATAATAACTGTTATTATAATTAACATCGGCCATACATCTGGTGCTCGGTAATGGACTCCCCCTTGCCGGAGAGGGTCAGCAGCGCCTCCACTGCCTTGGCAGCCATCATCACCTCCTCCGGCTCCCCGGAGATCCGCAGCTCCCCGTCACGGTTCACCACCGTCACATGGAATTCCGCCTCCAGAAGCCGGATATTTTCATCAAACGAGCCGAACAGATTGATGGCCTCCTCCATTCGCTCGATGCTTACACGCTGTTCCATACGGGACAAGCCCCCTTATCTCTGTGTAGTCTCCGTTTCCGGCAGCGTCACGGTCTGGCCGATCTGCTCCAGACACTCCGCCTTCAGCACCACCGTCAGCCGGTCCCCCTGCCGCACAGCGGCGAAGCGGGTGTCGGTGACGGTGCTGCCCTCCGGCAGCCGGGCCGACAGCAGGGCCAGCAGCTGCTGCTCTCCCTCCTGACGGGCGCTCTGCTCCGTGCGCTCTGCGGCGGCGCCCTCCCATGCGGTGATGCGCTCCCACACCAGCGTCAGAGGCAGGCGAAGCCCTCCGGGCAGGGTAAACGGTTTATAGTATGTTATTTTATCACAATCCACCCCGGTGATGCTACCCTTTCCGTAGAATTTTATCCGGTGTTTTCCGATATCCAGCGCCCAGCGGCTGTGGCTGCGGCTTCCGGCGGCGGGTTGCGTGATCTGCAGCGGTACGCTGACCGACAGCTCATACCACGTTCTGGCCCACACGGCCCCCATGCTGTGGACAAACCGTGCGCCGATGTGTTCCGTCTCCGACACCCCGGAGATCAGCAGCTGTCCCTCCGTGACGGTGGCCCCCGGCAGCACCATGGCCTGCCCCTCCAGCGCCTCCACCTTGGTAATAAGGCCCGCTCTCCGGGCCACGATGTTGGTGACGGTGCTCCGGTCCGCCGCCTTGGGCGGACGGTGCCGTTCCACCACCTGCACATGGGCCACGCAGCCCCGGACGTTCACCGCCAGCCACGATACCTCCGGCAGGGCCAGCAGCACATGGTTGCGCATGGTCTCCTGATCGATGTGCAGACCCGGCGACCCCACGGTGATGCCGTAGTCCTCCAGCGCCCGGAGAATGGTCTCCGTGGGGACGGTGTCGTTGCCGCTGACCTGAAAGTCCCAGATGACGAGGTTGCCGCCGAACATCAGCACCAGCGCCAGCACCGCTCCGGCCAGCAGCACGTAGCGCCGGCGCAGACGCCGCCAGAACACCGGTACGCCGCCGCTGCGGCACAGATGCAGGCTGCCGCCGGCGTCCTCCGCCGCCTGCCGCAGACGGGGAAGATCCCGGCCTACGGCCCGCAGAGTCAGGCACACTGGTGACTCCCATGTCAGCTCCCAAAAGGGGATGCCCCGTGCGCCGCAGAGGTTCAACATCCGCTCCGGACAGCCGCACTCGATCCGCACCAGCACCTGCCCCTGTAAAAAATGGACGATCTGACGATACATGGCCCCTCCTATGTCAGCAGCTCAATGGCAGCGATGGTGCCGCTGATCCGCAGCTCCCGGTCTGTCATGGCCAGCAGCTGCAGCTCCCGGCCTGTGATCCGTACCATCATGTTTGCGGCGGCGATATCGATGACCTCCGTGCTGTACCGCAGCACGCCCCGGTGCTGCTCCATATAGAACTGGCGGTCCCCCACCAGCTCCATGCGGCCCACCCCCGCCGCCAGCTCCCCCGGCAGATCCAGCCGGTCCATGACCTCCAGACCGGCACGGGCCAGCCGCTTTTTGTCTCCCATGAGGCATCCCTCCCACGGTGGACTGTATGCGTACCGCCGGAAAAACTTGCCTGTCCGTGGCATGGACCTCTGCCCGCCGTCATAAGCTGGCAGGGTAAAGGGAGGTGAGGGAGCATGGGCTTGGCACTGGGACTGCTGGCGGTCATGGCGGGGCTGCTGGCGGCATCGGAGACGGCGGCACAGGCGGTGCGGGAGGGACTGGCCCTCTGTGGCGGCTCGGTGATCCCGGCGCTGTTTCCCTTCCTCGTGGTGTCCCGGCTGTTTGTGGCCGCCGGCAGCGCAGCGGCGCTGGGGCAGCTGTTGGCGCCCCTGACCCGCCGGATGCTGGGAGTCTCCGGCCCCGGCGGTACGGCAGTGCTGCTGGGTCTGCTGGGAGGCTATCCGGTGGGCGCCCAGACGGCGGGAGAGCTGGCCCGCACCGGGGCAGTCTCCCGACAGGAGGGACAGCGGTTGCTGCTGTTCTGCAACAACTGCGGCCCGGCCTTTGCCTTGGGCGTGGCGGGGGCGGGCTGCTTCGGCAGTCTCCGGGCCGGGGTATGGCTTTGGCTGATCCATGTGTCGGCCGCCGTGCTGACGGCTTTGCTGACCCGCAGCACCTCGTCCCCGGAGGGACGGACTTCGCCGTCTGCGCCGCAGGCTCTGGGTTCCGCTTTTCCGGGGGCCGTCCGGGGAGCGGGGGAGGGGATGCTCCATGTCTGCGGCTTCGTGGTGTTCTTTCTGGTGCTGACCCGGCTGCTGACGGCCCTGACGGGGCTGGAGCACCCTCTTCCGCTGGGACTACTGGAGCTTACCGGCGGCATCCTGCGGCTCTCCGGCACACGGGGGGACTTCGTGCTGGCGGCGGCACTGATGGGCTGGGGCGGCGTGTGCGTCCACTGTCAGACGGCGGCGGTGCTGGAGGGGAGCGGACTCCACATGAGGGGTTATCTGTCGGCAAAGGCAGCGCAGGCGGTTCTATCGGCGGCATTGGCTGTTCCCATAAGCCGCTGGGTGCGGTAAAGGGTTGCTGCTTTCCCCTATGGCGGACAAAAAATGGCACCCGCATTAGACATGAGCGCATAACGAAGTTTTTATGCAGGATACGGTGCAGCCTCTGAAAAGGGGCTGCACCGTGTTCTGCTTTATGCAGAAAATTTGAACTGCTGCGGGTTTTGGCGGATTTCCTCCATTGCCGCCTGCATCTCTTTTTCCGTAAGGACAGAGAATAGCCCAACGGCGGTGAAGTAAATATCCACCTTGACCTTCTTGGTCGCCTTATCCTTGTTATGGACTTCAATACGCCGGATCAGCGCATTGGCGATCTCCGGCGTAAGCTGTCGAATGTCCGTATAGTCCCGCAGCGCTTTCATTAGCAGCCTCAAATCCACCTTGGTTTGCTCCGCATCCAACAGATCCTTCTACTCCTTTTCGTAGTTGGCGGTCATTGAGTAATGGAAGAAGCCAGCGTTTGCGGAAAAGTCACAATTTACGGAGGTAAAGCTTCAAATACCACTTGCCTTTTTGTTCTTGTTATGATATTATTGGTATACATACTAAAACGATTGAGGGGAGGTGATGTATTTGCGGAGAGACAGCAGCGAGACGAAGCGGAAAATACTGACCGTGTGCGTTCGTCTCTTTTTGGAGCAAGGGTATAAAAACACCTCTGTCAGTCAGATCGTGGACGAAGCGGGTGTAGCAAGGGGAAGCTATTTGAATCTGTTTCCCACCAAGGATAAAATTTTGCTGGACTTGACCGAAACGATGTTCGGCGGACAGTTCGGCATGGCAAGAAGCATTGCAGACACCAAGCTGCCGCCGGTTTACGCTTATGCGTTGGAAACGGCGATCCAGCTGACCCTGACCGAGTTGAACGAGAACCTGCGGGAAATTTACATTGAAGCCTACTCCCTGCCTGAAACATCGGAGTATATCTACCTGCATACCACGGCAGAGCTGAAGCAGATCTTCAGCGCAAATTTCCCGGATTACAGCGACAGCGACTTTTACGAGATGGAAATCGGCACGGCAGGACTGATGCGCAATTATATGGCACGAAAATGCGACATCCATTTCCCGTTGGAACGCAAGCTCAGCCGCTTTTTGACGGCGGCGATGCGGGTGTACCGGGTGCCGGAGGACGAGCTGGAGCAGACAGTTCGCTTCGTCGAGCGTCTGGACATCCGCTCGATTGCCGAGCGCGTGATGCATTCCTTGTTCCAAACGCTGGCGATGCACTACGATTTTTCACTGCAGGAAATTGAAGCCCCCTTGATTTCAGAAACGGAGGAAACCACATGAAAAAGCGACTGTTCGCCATTTTGCTGACGCTCTGCCTGCTCGCGCAGCTCTTCCCGCTCACGGCAAATGCGGTTCGCCTTGATTGGCCGCATCCGTCTGCGCATTGCGTCTGCGGAGGAGGAATCAGCAATCATCAGGCCATGAACGGACACACGGCCTATGAAGGGGTCTACTTCACCAAGGACGGGAAGGAAAATACCTCCGGCGATATTTCAAAAATGAACGTGATCCGATCGGAAACAGACCTTCTGGAGATCAACCATAAAGCAGCGAACAACAAGGGAAAAACGTTCTACTATTACCTTGCCAATGATGTCACCCTCACGAAACGAATCCATGTTTGGGAGGGCTGCACGTTTGTGATCTGTTTGCATGGCCATACCCTTACCTGCAATGTACCGGATGCACAAAGCGCCTTCCTTGTGATGAATAATGCGCGTCTGGTATTTACGGATTGTCAGCTCTCCGGCGACCGCGGCCTCATCACCGGCGACAGCTGCGCCGCTGTTTCTCTTGACGAAACTGCCACATTTGAGCTTTACGGCGTGAGCATCTGCATGACCAGCTCGGAAACGGACGGCATCCGCGATGTTTACAACGACCCGGTTTGCGGCGTTTATAACTGCGGCACGTTCAATATGTACGGCGGCTGCTACTATCAAAAGAGCGATACATATCCCACGAATCGCCCGGTCATCAGCAACATCCGCAACACCAAGTACGGCCCCGGTGTAATTAACAGAGGAACCTTCAATATGTACGACGGCATCATCTCCGGCAACGAGCGGAACGGTGTGATGTCCACCATCACCCGGTCAGATGATACCATCAACCTCTACGGCGGCACCATCACCGGCAATACCGGCGCGGGTATTTCGGCCACCCACTGGCCCATGCCCTCTATTGCGACAAGCGACTATTATACCAATGTCAACCTCTACGGCGGCACCATCTCGGAAAATACCGGTGCGGGCATCGACGCGGCCTACGGCAGAGTGACGATGGCGCAGCAGAGCAGCGCCATTCCCGTCGAAATCAAGAACAACAAGGGCGGCGCAATCTCACTGACGCGGGACAGCTCGACCGCCAACCTCGGCACCGGCCTGATTACCGGCAACTCCGGCGGCAAGGGTGCGGTCGCACTGAGGGCAGGCTCCCTGACCCTTACCGGCGACGTGAAGATCACCGGAAACACCGGCGCAAATCTCTATCTTGCCAGCGGAAAAACCGTCACGCTCGACAAGCTCGGCAGCGGTGCGCAGATCGGCGTTACTACGGAGGACACGGCGGTTCCGGTGGTGTTCGCCGAGGCCAACGGCACGGATTACGCCAGCCGCTTTACCCCGGACAGTGCGGGCTACAGCATCGGCTATAACGCCGCGCAGCAGCTCCAGCTGCAAACCATGACCTATCCCGTGACCTACGCCCCCGGCGCAAACGGCACGGGCGACAGCAAGACGGTGAACAAGGAGCACGACAGCGCTCTGGAGCTGGAGGGTGCGCTCTTTACCCGCCTCGGCTATACGCAGGTCGGCTGGTCGAAGGTCGACGGCGGCGAGAGGGACTATTCCCTGAATGCAATTTATGAGCAAAACGAGGCGCTTACGCTCTACCCCGTCTGGGAGGAGCGCAGCGACTATACCGTCCACATCGTCAACCGGGACGGCTCGACGGTCACGGAATTGAAGAACGTCAAATGGACGGATGAAATTTGGAAGCTCCTGACGCCGACACCGACAAGAGAAAATGGTGAGCTCCTGAAAAGACTGCTGCTCGGCACAAGCATAGTTTACGGCGGAGATACCTACGGCAAATTTGCCACGGGCGGCGAGGACAGCCTTACCTTCATTGCTGTTTGGGATGATGCCTTTGCGAGCCGCAGCACCATTTCTGTAGGCGATTCCCAGTGGACCGGCTATCGTGCGGATGCTTCGGAGCGATTCTTCCGCGATGACCAGACGGTGACGCTCACGGTGTCGCATCCGGAAGAACTGTTGTATTTCCAGTACGCGGTCAGCGACCAGCTTTTTGAAAATGGCAGTGTTGCGGCAAGAAAGCTGAGCTTTGTGGATTATACAGGGACGTTCAGCACCGCCTCGCTGAATCTGGAGGAGGGAAAGCCCTATGTGATCTATGGCTTCCTATTCACTGAGTTCAAAAGTGAAATTGTGATCAATACGGAGAAGATCATCATCGACAAGACCGCCCCGACGATCACCGGCGCGAAGGATGGCGACGTTTTCTGCGGCGAGGGCAACAAGACCCTCACCGTGACCGATCGGTATCTGGACACCGTGACCGTCAACGGTAAGCCCGTGACCCCCAACGAACAGGGTCAGATCACCCTCACCGACGCGAAAACCCCGCAGACCGTCGTCGCCACGGACAAGGCGGGCAATTCCACGACGCTCACCGTGACCGTCCATTCGTCCCATTCCTACAAATGGCAGACGGAGAACGGCCAGTATTGGGGCGACTGCGAATTCTGCGGCAATAGGGTCGAAAAGAAGGACCTCCCCACCCTGACCATCACCAGCCCGGATACCGTCTGCCGCACGCAGGACTTCGAATTCTCTTTCAACCTGCCGGAGGGCTGCACAGATCCCGCCTACAGCTATGAGTTCACCTTCTCGGGCGACGGCGAACCCATCGCCCCGGTCGACGGCCTCTGCACGGGGACGATCCCTGCCGCTTCCTACATAGCGGGAGAAGCCGGCTTCCGGTTTATCGCCTCTGCTACGACGGCGGAGGGCTATCGGTTCAGTGTCTCCAAGAATATCACCCTCCGTGAGCACTCCGGCGGCACGGCAACCTGCACGGAGCAGGCCGTCTGCGACCACTGCGGTCAGTCCTACGGTGCGCTGAAAGCACACAGCTTCACGGCAGAAACCGCCGAGGAGCAGTATCTGAAATCCGCCGCAACCTGTACCGAAAAGGCGGTGTATTACAAGTCCTGCGCCGTCTGCGGTACCAGCTCCGAGGGAACCGCCGACGAGGCGACCTTCACGTCCGGAAAGCCGCTTGGCCATGACTGGGGCGCATGGATGCCCGACGGGGAGGGCACACACAAGCGCGTCTGCACCCACGATGCCAGCCATGTTGAAACGGCCGGCTGCACCTACGGCGACTGGAGCACAAACCAAGACAGTCACTGGAAGACCTGCACCGTCTGCGGCGGAGAGGCTGAGCGGCTCAACCACGCCGACCCGGACTGCGACCATTTCTGCGACACCTGCGGCATCAGAATGACCGAGCACGACTTCACGGGAGAACTTGCGATCACGGCACTTCTGTACAAGGAAGCAAACTGCCTCTCTCCCGCACTCTATTACAAGTCCTGCAAGATCTGTATGCTGTCCTCCAAGGGGACAGCCGACGAGGCGACCTTTGCCGCCGGGGAGAAAAACCCGGATCGGCACGCCGAAGAGCCGGGTGACTGGCAGCTTGACGGCGACAGCCACTGGAGAGCCTACACCTGCTGCCATCTGGAGGTCGATCGCGGCGCGCATCAGGGCGGCACGGCCGACTGCCTTGCCCCGGCTCTCTGCGAGGTCTGCCAGCACCCGTACGGCGAGCTTGGCCCGCACCATTTTGTCGATCAGGTGAACGAATACCGGCTGAAGTCCGCCGCTACCTGCACAAGCCCGGCGGTATATTATCAGTCCTGCTCCACCTGCGGTGCGCAGGGCACGGAAACCTTTACCAATGGCGAACCGCTCGGCCATGACTATGGCGCTTGGACATCCAACGAAGACGGCACCCATACCCGCACCTGCGCTCACGATGCAGCGCACACGGAAACCGAAAATTGCCACGGCGGCACGGCGACCTGTACGCACAAGGCTGCCTGTACGGTCTGCGGCGGCGAATACGGCGAGATGGTGGCACACAGTTTCACTGCCGAAAAAGCAGAGGCGCAGTATTTGAAGTCTGCTGCAACCTGTACCGAAAAGGCGGTCTACTACAAGTCCTGCGCAGCCTGCGGTCTGAGCTCCGAGGGAACGGACGGCGAAGCAACCTTCGAAGCCGGAAAGCCGCTCGGCCACAACTGGGGCGCTTGGACATCCAACGAAGACGGTACCCATACCCGCACTTGCAAGCGCGATGCCTCGCACACCGAGACTAATAACTGCACCGGCGGCACAGCCACCTGCGCCGAAAAAGCGGTATGCGAGGTTTGCGGCAAATCCTACGGTGAGCTTGATCCGAAGAACCACACCAACTTAAAGCATTTCCCGGCAAAAGCGGCGACCAAGACCACTGAGGGCAATATCGAATACTGGTATTGCTCCGGTTGCAAGAAGTATTACAAGGACGCTACGGCAACACAGGAAATCAAGCAGGCCGACACCGTAACGGCGAAGCTGCCCGGCGGCACCGTCAAACCCGGCGCCGACAAGTCTCCGCAGACGGGAGATAACTCCAATCTTTTGTTGTGGATTGCCCTGTTGTTCGTCAGCGGCGGTGCAGCCATTGGCACAACGGTTGTAAGCAGGAAGAAAAAGTACAACAGATAATTGAATAGCGTTCCCTTGCTCCATCTTCCGAGCAAGACAAAAGCGTCGTAGCAATACGGCGCTTTTTTGTTACCCGGAAGTGACAAACGGCAGCTTTTGAATGGCGGACGGTAAGGATACCGCCGTCAAAGTAAAGCCGCTCATATCGAAAGAAAGCACCCAAAATCGCCCCGAAACCATACAGCGGGGTCAGGTTTTGGGTGTTTCTGCGTTTCGGGAGCAAATCGGCAATTCGGCAGTGAAAAGGAGGTGGCCCCTATGCCCCGTATGCCGAAATACCTCAAGCTATCTGAGCAAAGTAAAAGGGCAATGATCCCGTACAGGCGCTCCTCAATCTGAAGATATCCTACAGTTTTTCTTAGATTGTCAAGCCGTCGTTTTATGAAAATATCACAATTTACGGAGATAAAGTTTCAAATATCACTTGCCTTTTTGCGCTTGATATGATATTATTAGTATGCGTACTAAAGTGCTTGAAGAAAGGTGATATATTTGCGGAGAGACAGCAGTGAGACGAAGCGGAAAATACTGACCGTGTGCGTCCGGCTCTTTTGGGAGCAGGGGTATAAAAACACCTCTGTCAGTCAGGTTGTGGACGAAGCAGACGTGGCAAGAGGAAGCTATTTGAATTTGTTTCCGAATGTATGGCGCTCTGCATTGTGCCGACTATGGCATTTGCCGAAAGGATGGTGGTTTGATATTGAAGTCCTAACTACGACCAGCAAATCAATCTTTTCCAGTTAAACCTTCCGCCTTCTTCGGTATGTCCGCTGCCGAAGAAAGAACCAAGCGGACAATTAAAAAAGTGGAGGAACTGTTATGAAGAAAAAGCTATTGGCGATCCTGCTCAGCATGGTAATGGTAGCTGGATTGCTACCGACCGTAGCCTTTGCTGCGGAAAACTACGATCTGTATGTAAACGGCGAACAGTTCACAAGCGAAAAGCTCTCTATCGCTTGTGGAGAAGGAACCGCAAGCTATGACCCGAATACAAAGACCCTTACGCTTAACAATGCCGCAATTACAAACGGCGGCAAAAGTGATGAAAGTCCTAAGTACGGTATCAGAGTAGTCGGAGACACCGATTTAACGATCAAACTTTCCGGCACAAACAGCATTACTTTAGATAACGGCGGCGGAATTTTTGCAGACGGTAGCAGTGATAATTACAATATTATCGGTGACGGTAAGCTTACAATCAATGTAAAATGGGATGCACTCTATACGCTTAATGGCAACATCAGCATATCCGAAGGTGCAAAGCTTGATATAACTTCTGCCCAGGGCTGCGGAATTACTTCTTATAATAAAGGAATACTTTCCATTGACGGAGCAAAGGTTGCGGTTTCTTCCTATTACACTGCTGCAAGCGCCAAGGAACTGGAAATCAAAAACAACAGTGAGGTTGTTTTGATCGCAAGCGCGGATCAATTTAACGCAGTGTATATGGGCGATGAAAACGGCGCGGGCAAAATTGAGATTATCAACTCCAAGGTGGAAGCAACAAGCTATTATCCCGCTTTGTTTACCGAGGGCAATCTGACGGTTAACGGCGGCGAGGTAAAATGCACCTCTACTGCGGACGGTGCAATATGGACAAAAGGCAATATTCTGATCAAAGGCGGCGCCAAAGTAACCACTGACAGTAAATTCCCGATGGGCGGTAACGGTACTTTTACCGTAGAAGAAGCAGAGATTGATGCAAAGAATACAAATGAGAATAATATCCCTGCAATTTTCGATGAAAGTGTGCCTGTGATTGCCGATGGCTATCACCTGAACTATGCAAAAGCCGTAGACTCGGAAGGAACAGAAATTGACCTGCTTTCCAGCGGAACCCAATATTTTGCACTTTATAAGAATGTCCATTTTATCACAAAGGCTGTCTATCCGGTTTCTTTCGTTGTAACGCCGGACGGTCTGACCAATGTTGTTGTTAAAGTAAATGGTCAGGAGGTTACCGGCTCTGTCAGTTTGGAAGCAGGAACTTACCCTATTGAAGTAACAGCCGATAACTGCAAAGCATACACCGGCAATATAACGATTACTGCCGATACGGCAACCCACACGCAGACGATTGCAATGACTTATTTACCTGCGGACTACTCCAAGGTTGATGCAGCCATTGCCAAGGCAAACGCACTGAACAAGGACGACTACAAGGACTTCTCCGGTGTGGAAGCTGCCGTTAATGCCGTCGTCCGTGACAAGAACATTACCGAGCAGACGGAGGTTGACGCAATGGCGAAGGCTATTGAAGATGCCATTGCTGCCCTGCAATACAAGGATGCTGATTACACTAAGGTCGACGAAGCCATTGCCAAAGCAAATGCACTAAACAAGGACGAGTACAAGGACTTCACTGCCGTGGAAGCTGCCGTCAAGGCTGTTGTCCGTGGTAAAAATATTACGGAGCAATCTGAAGTAGACAAGATGGCAAAGGCTATCGAAGATGCGATTGCTGCTCTTGAGAAAAAGCCTGCCAGTACCAAACCGGGAACATCCGATAAGAGCCCCCAGACCGGTGACACAAGCAACTTTGCTTTGTGGATTGCCCTGTTGTTCGTCAGTGGCGGTGCTGCCATTGGTACAACGGTTGTCAGCAAAAAGAAAAAGTATAACAAGTAAGAGAACAGCTTAACCTATGCGGCGGCTACCGGAAACAGTAGCCGCCGCAATCTTTTGTCTAACAAAACCTTTTAGTGTGCCCTATTTTCGAGAGCAATATTCAAAAATGGTTGACGAACAAGCGTTCTATATGGTATACTATATCCTATTCTCATAGAAGACCCCACAACTGAATATCTGAGTGAAACTCAAGGCAGCCGCCGAAAGGGATTGCGGCTGCGCCGTTCCTGTTGCAGCATCTGCCTGCGGGACGGAAAAAGCAGACACTGAAGGTTTCTGAATTTCAGAGCCGGTACATAGTTTCATCAAAGATAGAGCGAGAGATCATCTCCCGCTGATTTGATGTGCTGTGTACCGGCTCTTTTTGTCGTTATTGTTCGGGCCGGGCGGAGATAGCCACTGCGAGCCGGGAAAAATAAGCCAAATGTAGCCGGAAATAAAAAGCCGCTACCACAGTTCTTGCAAACCTTGTACACTGGAAAGTGCCAACAGCCCAGTGGAAAGGAGTGTAATGAAAGAGACAAGTGGTAATGGCTATTCCAAAGCAGAGCAACTGCGTTTGCGAGAAGCCTCGGACCGCCTTTGCCGGGAATACGGACTGTCCGTCATTGAAAAGCTCCGCAAAGCACCCTCCCGTCCGGTATGGCTGGACGAGAAAAACGGCAAGCCTACCCGCTACAATGTCTACCGTGCCGATGTGCGGGAGGCAATGGAGTTCAGCAGAACCCCCTACTATCAATACGGTTTCCGCGGATACTTATGTTGTGATTACCGGTACCATGACCCAAAATGCGATTACGATTAAAGCGGATGGGGAAAAACGGAGTTGGTGACACTTTTCAATGTGGACATTCAAATGAGCAGCGGCTCTGCAATCAAAACGACAGGGCAGGGTGCGGTAACGCTGGAATTGAATGGCACAAATATAGCGAAAAGCAATACCGGCGGTGCCGGTATTCAGAAGATGAATACAGATTGGCTCGTTATTCAGGATAATAGCACGCCTGACGGCAGCTTGACTGCCGCAGGAGGGGACTACACGGCAGGCATCGGAGGCAGTTAAGAGGTGCCGATACAAATACCTTTTCTTCCATTGGATGTACCTCCATATCTTCTGGGCCTTGATCCGACCCTGTATTTCGACAGGTCCCACCTGTCAAAATACATATTACAACTTGCCAAAATAAAAAAGTTGGAAAAAGCTCTTGACAAAATCGAACAAAATGCTATAATAAACAAGTCGCCGGTTGAGGGACTCATTTGCGAGTGTGCTGGAATAGGCAGACAGGCAAGCTTGAGGTGCTTGTGTTCGACTGGACGTGTGGGTTCAAGTCCCATCACTCGCACCACTTTCCTCTTTCGTCTGTGGGAAAAGAACTTCGGATATGCGCGAGTGGTGGAATTGGCAGACTCGCTAGATTCAGGTTCTAGTGCTCATTACGGGCGTGCGGGTTCAAGTCCCGCCTCGCGCACCATATCGAGTGGTCATAAGGGATTTCACTTATGACCACTCGATTTTTCTATTCTGATACAGTTTGATGCAGGGAGCAGGCAAGTGGCCTGCTCCTTTTCGTTATGCTGTTTTCGGTGGCGTTGTCCTCATAGAGCTTTTCATAGAGCCGGGAAACGGTATCGTTCCGGGTCATGGCCTTTTGCAGTTCCTCCTCACAGCGCTTTTGTTCCGTCAAAAGCTCCTTGTCGGTCTTTTTGGCCAGCAGCTCAGCAAAGGCATCTTCGTCGTCGCTCAGATATTCTGCCACCTACACCAACCAAGGGCGGCTCCATCATTTCCGCTTACCCGGAGGAGGCCGCCGTGCTCATGCGGGCCAGCAGCGAGGATGACTTCTACAAGGCCGGCTGGTGGAACGGCATCGACGATCCCGAGGCGGGCCTGAAGGGCCATGCCGTGGCCATCGACTATCGGGCCAACGGGCTGGATATGACGGTGTTCTGCACCAGCATCACCAACAAGGCCCACCAGACCGACGACTACCGTCTGGCTACCAACGCCATTTACAGTAAGCTCCTGGGTACCGACTTCACCGTGGAGTCCGGCGAGACGCCTGAGCCCACCCCCAACCCGGATACCAAGCCCGATACCGGCAAGGATACCCAGTCTCCGGAGACCGGCGACGGCATGACCATTACCGTGTGGGTCATGGCAGGGACCCTGTCTGTGGCCGCTGTGCTGGTGCTCTCCGCCAAGAAGCGTGAGGATTGATCTTCTTCCCAAATAGTCACATAGCCTGAAAACAGCCCCCTCCGCCTTACAGGCGGAGGGGGCTGCTTTTTCGGCGGGTTGCCGGAAATGGGAAAATGTGGTATGATACTAAAAAACATTTTCCCCGGAGGTGCGTTATGACCCAACTGCAAGGCTTTTTTGAGAAGAACTTCACCCTGTCCCCGGACTACTGCGGGGCATCGGCCCGGATGTCGCCGCTGGCGTCCTTCACCATGTTTCAGGCCATTGCCGCAGAACACGCCGAGCGCATCGGCGTAGGCGGTGCAGCCATGGCCCGGCGTGGTGCCTTCTGGCTGACGCTCCACAGCCGGGTGGACTTTTTTCGGTGGCCCGCTCTGGCGCAGGAGGTGACGGCGGCCACATGGCCGGAGCACTGCGAGGGGAGATCCCTGCGCTGCTTCCGCAGCTACAGCCTGCGGCAGGGAGATCAGCTGCTGGCGCTGGGCCGCACCCAGTGGGCGGTGCTGGGGGAGAAGGGGCGGCTCATTCCCTTTGCCCAGTCTGGCTTCCCGGAGGATTTCCCCTTTGTGGAGCGGGAGGGCATCACGGAGGCCCCCGCCCGGTTCCGGGACGACCTGCTGCCGGAGGAGCTGGTGCAGCGGCATACGGTGCGCTCCACGGACATCGACATGGGCCGCCACATGAACAATGTGGCCTATGTGCGGCTGTTGCTGGACTGCTTCCCGGCCAGCGTGCTGGCAGGCGGGGAAATCGCCTCCATGGAGATCCACTATGCCGCTTCCTGCTTCGAGGGGGAGGAGCTGTCGGTTCTCTGCCGCCGGGAGGGCAGCATCTGTCGCATGGCGGTGCGGAAGCCAGACGGCAAGACCGCCGTACTGGCTGCCGTCCGCTTTCACGAAAAGTAAGTGAGCATACAAAAGCCCCGCAGGAAACGCTTTCGTTTCCTGCGGGGCTTTTTGCTTATCCGAACACGTGGAGGATGACGCACAGCAGGATCAGGCACAGACCCAGACACGCCATCAGCAGGGCAAAGGAGAGACTTCCCTCCATCCGCTGGAAGGCGTCCAGCACAGTGCCTACGTGATCCGCCGTCTCCTCTTGGGAGTACTTGCTGTTGTGGGACATGGCCCGCACCACGGAGCTATGGGGCGAGCGGCGCACGTGGTCACGGGTATCCCGCAGCAGAGTGCGGCGCATCACCAGCACCAGTAGGTCCAGCAGGTCGCACACCATCCGGCACAGGGTCATCAGTACCCGGATGAGCCACCGGAAGAAGGGCTTGTAGACGCTCTCCTCCAAGCTGAGCCATGCCGGCCAAAGGGAGCGGTAGCGAATCTCGCCGTCCCGACGCTCCGTGAGAAGGGGCCGGATCAGCAGGAAGTATACCAGCATACCGATGGACAGGGAGATGACCACGCCCTTGAGGTTCGCCCAAGCCAGATAGTGGACGGCATGGGAGAAATCATGACCGCCGGTGAAGGAGAGGGTAGCGGCGGCGAGCTTCTCCGACAGCCCATGGGGCAGCAGACCCAGCATCGGCAGCGGTATCGCTGCCAGCATCAGCGCCGCCACGGAGAGGGGCGTTCCCCAGCGCCGGGAGGCGGCGTGGGCATCTGCCGGGGCCTTCTGCCAGAATACCGCCACATAGATCTTGGTGAGATAGGCCACCGTCAATCCGCCGGACAGCAGGAACAGCCACTCCACCGCCGTGATGGCGGAGCTGCCGGTCTCCACCGCCAGCTCTACCACGGCCTCGTGGACCAGCGTTTTGCTGATGTAGCCCAGAAAGCCGGGGATACCGGCCAGAGAGCAGGCTCCGCACAGGAACAGCCCGTGGAGCAGGGGCTTGCCCCGCCCGAAGCCACGGATGCGGTTCAGATCCAGCTGGTGGGTGTTGTAATACACCACACCGGCAAAGAGAAAGAGGGCCAGCTTCACCAGCGAGTGATTCAGCATATACAGCACCGTGCCGTGGGCGGCCAGCGCATTGTGCTCCCCCAGCAGGGTCAGCATGGCCACGCCCACCAGAATGAACCCGATCTGGGACAGGGAGGAGCAGGCCAGAATGTACTTGAGGTTGGTGGAGAACACCGCCATCACAGCGCCCAGCACCATGGTGATGCAGCCCAGTATCAGCACCAGAATGAGCATGTGGGCCGGATAGAATGCATAACAGAAATACTGGAATGGTTTGCTGTGATATCCCTGTCGTCCTCTGTAAAGCCAGATTGGCACTAATGCAAGCAATGCAAGCCCCTGCTGGCAGAGTTCAAACTCCATACCGAACAAACGGACCGGATACATTAATCCGCCAAGCAATTCCACATTTACCCAATAAAGAGCAGCAATTTGACCAAGCAGACACCACCATTTGCGTCCGCGGAAAAAGTAAAAAATAAAAACAGTCAGTACACCGATTCCATAATAATCCACCATTGTCAGTGTTCCGAGTAAACCTCCGGCAATCGTAACCAGTATGGCTGTCAGTACAAAAACAGGTGTTTTCTTTTTCTTTCGCACTGTTTCCATTATATGGATTCCTAAAAGACCAAGGATAAACGTCCAGATCACATTCTGGTGAACCGGATAAAACCATGTTCCGCCATACATCAGATCGAACGGTATCTCTGAGATCACTGCAAAAACCAGCATTCGCAATAAGTACTTTTTGAAATTATGGGTATGAAAATAACCTTCTACCGACATAAATGCAAAAATCGGAAATGCGATCCTGCCAACACAGGTCAGCCATTCCTGCGCCGGAAGAAGTGTTGCCCAAAGGTGATCCATCAGCATGAACAGCATTGCAATGATATGCAATGCTGCTGTGCTGATATCAAAACACCGTGATGTAGATGATTTTATTTTTTGAAACGACATAGCGATATACTCCTGCATTGTAGTATCGGATCCCCGGTTCTTTTACAGATCATTAAATATCTGGTAAATATCTATCTTGAGTGCGTCAGTATCCGTCATCCCAATAAACCTGCATCCATATTTATAACCGCCCTCCGGCAAAGCATC
>OLOW01001470.1_pt1 | contig 16448 bp, 17 predicted proteins | sample 1672801 | NCBI WGS metagenome assembly OLOW01 (sample SAMEA3136725, study PRJEB25190) | human gut metagenome | biome: human gut; feature: human-associated habitat; material: faeces | place: Austria | collected 2013 | reverse complement strand
GTCACCAGCTGATACTGATTCTTTGCCATTACAGCTCACCTCCCGCCAGCTTCACGGACTCCATCAGGCAGCGCTTGGCGCTTTCCACGGCGATGTGGGACCGGAAAGCCTTGCTGGCCCGCCAGGAATCCCGGGGGCGGATGTCCTCCAGCACCGTGCGGCCGAACTGCTGAATGTTCTCCAGGGTGACTTCCCTGCCGTTGATGAAAGCCTCGGCGTTCAGCGCCCGCAGAGGCACGGGGCCCGCCACGCCGAAGGCGATGCGCACCCGCTCAAAGGTCTTTTTGTCCGGGCTCAGCCGGGCGTTGACGGAGGTGCCCAGGGTGGCGATGTCCATGGCGTTGCGCATGGCATACTTGATATAGTGACCGAAGGTCCGGTCATAGGACGCCTTGGGGATGAGAATGGCGGTCTGGATCTCGCCGTCCTCGATCCGCAGGTCCACGGTGCCGGCCTTGATGTAGAAATCCTTGATGGGCACCCGGCGGACGCCGTTTTTGCCGGTGATCTCGATGATGGCCTCCCAGGCGTGGAGGGTGGAGGCGGAGTCGGCGGAGGTGACGCCGTTGCAGGTGTTGCCGCCGATGGTTCCGGCGTTGCGGATCTGGGGGCCGCCCACCATGTCCACGGCCTCGCCCAGGACGTTGATATACCGCTGGATCAGAGGATCGGCGGTGATGTGGCTGAAGGTAGTGAGACTGCCGATGCGGAGGTTCTCCTCCTCGTCCAGGGACACGCCCCGCATTTCCCGGCATCCCTGGATGCTGATGAGGGCCTTTCCGGCCCGCTTGCCCTCCCGCATCTGCACCAGCACGTCGGTGCCTCCGGCGATGATCTGGGCCTCGGGATGCTCCAGCCGCAGGCGGATGGCGTCCTGGACGCTTTGGGCCTGGTAGAGCGCTGACATATCATACATAGCGGTATTTCCTCCTTAGTCCCGGATCAGGCCCTCTTCCGTGAAGCGCCGGAAAAGGACGTGGGGGGTGATGGGATCCTGGTCGATGGCCACGCCGGTGGCGTTGTAGATGGCGTTGCGAATGGCGGGAGCGCCGGAGCAGGCCGGGGGCTCGCCCAGGGCCTTGGTGCCGAAGGCGCTGGTGGGCTCGGCATTTTCCACGAACTGCGCCTCCAGATGGGGGTGGTCCATGATGGTGGAGAGCTTATAGTCCAGCAGGTTGTTGTTCAGGGGACGGCCGGTCTTTTCGTCGAACAGCAGCTGCTCGGACAGACCGTAGCCGATGGCCATGGACATACCGCCGTGGACCTGGGCCTCCGCCAGGGCCGGATTCACCAGCTTGCCGCAGTCGTGGACATTGATGATGTCCTTCAGCGTCACCTTGCACATGGGGATGTCCACCTCCACCTCGGCGAAGGTGCAGCCGAAGGAATAGGCGTTGTTGCGGATGGTATAGGTGCTCTCGGCGGTGATATGCTGGGAGTCGTTGGGGTTATACTGGGCGTGCATGGCCAGCTCCGACAGGCTCATCAGCACCTTGCCGTCGGTGGTGCGGACGATGCTGCCGTCCACGATGTCCATGTTGTACACCGCCTGGCGGGTGAGCTTTCCGGCGTAGTCCAGAATTTTCTCCTTCAGCAGCAGGCCCGTCTGGCGGATGGAGAAGCCCGCCACATAGGTCTGCCGGGAGGCGTAGGCGCCCAGGCCCGTGGGGGTGATGTCCGTGTCCTGGCAGGACACCACGTGGACCCTGCGATAGTCCCCCAGGCCCACCACATCAGCGGCCATCTGGGCATAGACGGTGTCGGCACCCTGGCCGATCTCCGTCTCGCCGCACTGCATGGTGACGCTGCCGTCCAGGTTCAGCTGCATCCGGTTGGAGGACGTCTCCAGAGAGATGGGATACACGGCGGTGTTGTACCAGAAGGTGGCCACACCGATGCCCCGGCGGACGGGGCCGGTGTCCTTGGCGAACTCCGCCACCTTGCGGTCATAGTCGATGTACTTCTTGCCTGCCTCCAGACACTGGCGGAAGGAATCGTCATAGTTCACGTTGTGGGAGAAGCCGTCCTCGTACCCCTGGGGCATGATGTTCTGCATCCGGAAGGCCAGGGGGTCCATGCCCACGGCCTTGGCGCAGTCGTCCACGTTGGACTCATCGGCAAAGGAGGCCTGGGGCATACCGTAGCCCCGCATGGCGCCGGCGGCGGGCCGGTTGGTGAACACGGTCCAGGCGTCGCACTCCATGTTGTCGCAGGGATAGTGCTGGGGGAAGGAGCCCATGGCCTTGGCCACGATGCTGTGTCCGTGGGAGGCGTAGGCCCCCTGGTTGGAGAACAGCTCCACCTTTCGGGCGGCAAAGGTGCCGTCCGGCCGGAGCCAGGACACAATGTGGAACCGGATGGCGTGGCGCACCCGGTTGGAGACGAAGGTTTCCTCCCGGGAGCAGTCGATGCGGACGCAGCGGCCCTGGACCTGGGTGGAGCACCAGGCGCACAGGGGCTCATACAGGGCGTCCTGCTTGTTGCCGAAGCCGCCGCCGATATAGGGCTTTACCACCCGGATATCGCTCCAGGGGCAGCCCAGGGCCTGGCCCACCACCCGGCGGATGATGTGGGGAATCTGGGTGGAGGCCACCACGGTGATGCGGCCGTTTTCCTCATAGGCGAAGCACCCGTGATTCTCAATGTGGCAGTGCTGCACCGTGGGGGTGTCGTACCAGCCCTCTACCTTGATGAGGCCCGGCTCCCGGATGGCGGCCTGATAGTCGCCCTTCTTCATGTCGGTGTGCTTGAGGATGTTGTTGGGAAAGGCCTCGTGGAGCTGGGGCGCACCGGGCTTCATGGCCTCCTGGGCGTCCAGCACCAGGGGAAGCTCCTCATACTCCACCTGCAAAGCCCGGACGCCCTGCATGGCGGCCACCTCGTTTTCCGCGATGACCACGGCCACGTCGTCGCCGTAGTAGCGGACGTGCCGGTTCAGAAGATGCCGGTCCGCCACGTCCTGGTGTCCCGGGTCCATGGACCAGGGGTGACCGGCGGTGGGGAAGGGATGCTCCGGCACGTCGAAGCAGGTCAGGACCTTTACCACGCCGGGGATGGCCTCCGCAGCGGACTTATCCACAGACTTCACGAAGCCGTGGGCAATGGTGGAGTGCTTGATGCGCACATACAGCGCGTCCCGGGGCATCAGATCCTCGTAATATTTGGTGCGTCCGGTGGCCTTGTCAAAGGCGTCCACCCGGACCTCCCGTTTTCCAACCTCAGCCATGAATGGTGTCCTCCTCAGCAAAATAAGAAGCCGCGATATCTGGCATAAGCCCTCGTAATTCTTCTTTATTACATTATATCATAGCATATCCCGCCGGATTTGAAAAGCGGTTTTCGTAATTTTAGTTGCAGAATAGCGCCATGACAGAAAAAGCCCCGGCGGGGCTTGTCCGCCGGGGCAGGGGAAATGCTGTGTCAGCGAAAGGAGATCGCTCAGATGGCCTTGCGCTTCTTGGAGGTCACCACCACGGCAGCGCCGGCTGCCATGACGGCCACCAGACCGTACACCACCACGCCGGTATCGGCGGTCTTGGGGCTTTCGGGCTTGGTGGGAGTAGTGGGCTCCTCGGCAGGCAGGGTGATGGTGATGCGGCCCTGGGGCTGGGCATACTGCTCGCCCACCACGCCCTTGAGCTCGGTGGTGATGTAGTCCATCAGCACCTCGTCCAGAGGCAGACCGGTGTCGAACTGGCTGGAGGCGGCAGCGAAGGCATAGTAGGTGTCGCCGCCGGCGGCGCAGAAGTTGTTGGTGACCACGGCATAGGTCTTGTTGGGGTCAAAGGCCTTGCCGTTGACGCTGTTGATGGTGACACGGTTGATGGAAGCGGGACCATAGTAGGTGGCCTTACCGCTGCCGCTGGGATAGGGAGTGGTCTGCGGATCGTATTTCTTGGTGGCGTCAATGGAGATGTTCATGCCGGCAATCTGGGGGAAGCCGCCCAGGGAGTCGGGCAGAGCAAAGGTAGAAGCCTCCAGGGCCTCCAGCAGCTCGGCGCCGGTGACGTACACCACGGCCACGGTGTTGCCGAAGGGCAGCACGGTGTTCACGTCCAGCTTGGAGATGTCGCCCTTGTGGATCCAGGCCCGGATGCCGCCGCCGTTGGTGATGGCCACCACGTTCTCGGCGGGCACGGTGAGCTCAGCGTCCTTGCGGATGGCCCACAGCATGGAGTCGGTGATCAGGTCGCCCAGGTTGGTCTCCTGGGTGCGGTTGCCGGGATCCTTGTCGCCGTTGAGCTCCACGTCGGTTCTGGCAAAAACCTTGCCGTACTCGGCGTTGATGTCGCTGATGATCTTGTCGGCGGCAGCCTTCACGGTGGCGTCCTCCTTGGTGTAGGCGGACAGGTCGATGAGGCCGTTGCTCTCGATGCTCTTGGTGGCGTTGTCAATGACGATGGCGCCCACATAGGCAAGGCCCGTGCCGGTGGACTGGACCATGCTGTTGTCCTTGCTGGCGGTCATCACCGTGTGGGAGTGGCCGTCGATGAACAGGTCGATGCCTTTGACGTTCTGCATCACATTATAGGAGCAGTTGGGCTCGGAGGACTTATCCACGCCCAGGTGGCCCAGAGCGATGACGATATCGGCATTCCCCTCGCTGCGGGCCATGTCCACATCCTCCTGGGTGACCTTGTACAGATCCTTGCCGCCGATGAAGCTCAGGCCCTTCATCAGGGCGGGGTTGGCCTTGGTCTGGGTCTCGGGGGTGGCCATGCCCACAATGGCGATGCGGAACAGCTCGGTCTCATAGGTGTCGTCGGCATAGATGGGAGCGGTGCCGCCGGGGGCGAAGATCAGCTCGCCCTCATCGTCCACCAGGTTGTTGCAGGCCACCATGAAATCGCCCTGGTGCTTTTTCAGGTTCTCCATCAGCTGGGGGAAGCCATAGTCAAACTCGTGGTTGCCCAGGGTGATGACGTCATAGCCCACCAGGGCCATCAGGTCCAGGGCGGTTGCGCCCTTGCTGAGGCTGACGTAGGGAGAGCCCTGGCTGTAGTCACCGGCGTCCAGCAGGATCACCTGGTGAGCGCCCTTGTCGTAGCACTCGTCCCGCAGAGCAGCCACCTTGGCGTACTTGTCGATGGCGCCGTGAACGTCGTTGGTGTGCAGGATGACGGTCTTGCCCTCCAGGGAGTCAGGGAGCTGATACGTCTCCTTGTTCTCGCCCCAGGAAGCCGGGACCATCAGCGCCAGCGTCATGACCAGCGCCAGCAGAGTCGCTAAGAATTTCCGCATGGTATCTTTCCTCCTTCATTTTCAGAGCGCAGTATGCGTTCTGTGGTACTTCTATCATACATGATTTTTCCGGAAAAGGAAATTCTTTTTCCTTCTGCAAGGTATACAAAAATATTCCCCCTTTTTTGTTGGATTTTCTCAGGGAAAAACCGGGAAAAACAGTATGTTTTTCTGCCCGTTCCGTGGTATAATAAAAAATCAAGCCATATGATCCGGAAAAGGAGGGCATTTCCATGAAATATCTGTTTCGCGGGGGCACGGTGGTGTCCGGACGGGGGACCCGCCGGGCGGACGTGCTGGTGGAGGACGAGAAGATCCTCCGGGTGGCCCGCAGCATCACCGCGCCGGAGGCCGCCGTCATCGACGTGGAGGGGCAGCTTCTGCTGCCGGGCTTCATCGACGCCCACACCCACTTCGACCTGGACGTGTGCAGCACCACCACGGTGGACGACTTTTTCTCCGGCAGCCGGGCGGCTCTGCGGGGCGGCACCACCACGGTGGTGGACTTCGCCTGCCCCAACAAGGGCGAGACTCTGCACCAGGGGCTGGAGCTGTGGCACAAGAAGGCCGACGGCAATTGCTGCTGTGACTACGGCTTCCATATGACCATCGACGACTGGAATCCCGGCATCGAGGCGGAGATCGACGATATGTACGCCGCCGGTATCTCCTCCTTCAAAATGTACATGACCTATCCCGCCATGATGATCGGCGACGAGGCCATGTATCACGCCCTGAAGAAGCTGAAGGAAAAGGGCGGCATCTGCGGCGTGCACTGCGAAAACAGCGGCGTCATCGACGCGCTGATCGCCGAAAAGAAGGCGGCGGGCCAGATGGGCGTGGGCTCCCATCCCCGGACCCGGCCCGATTTCCTGGAGGCCGAGGCCGTGTCCCGGCTCCTGCGCATCGCCCAGGCGGTGGATATCCCGGTGGTCATCGTCCACCTGACCAACGAGGCCGCCCTGCGGGAGGTGGAGGCCGCCCGCAAGCGGGGCCAGCGGGTGTATGTGGAGACCTGCCCCCAGTATCTGGTGCTGGAGGACAGCGTGTATGACGACCCCGACTATTCCCGGGCCGCCCGGTATGTCTGCGCCCCGCCCATCCGGAAGGAGCGGGACCAGCAGGCCCTTTGGACGGCCCTGCGCAAGGGGGAGATTCAGACCGTGTCCACGGACCACTGCAGCTTCACCCTGGAGCAGAAGGACGCCGGACGGGGGGACTTCACCAGGATTCCCGGCGGTCTGCCGGGGGTGGAGAACCGGGGCGAGCTGCTGTATACCTACGGCGTCACCACCCGGAAGATCAGCCTGGCCACCATGTGCCGGGTGCTGGCGGAAAACCCCGCCAAGCTCTACGGGATGTTCCCCCGGAAGGGCGTGCTCCAGGACGGGGCCGACGCGGACATCGTGGTATACGATCCCCAGGCGGACCATGTGCTCCGGGCCGAGGATATGGCCAGCCTGGCCGGTTATTCCCCCTATGAGGGCTTCGCCATCCGGGGCGGCATCCACCAGGTGTGGCTGCGGGGCCGTCTGGCGGTGGAGGACGGCTTCGTCCTGGCCGGACCCGACGGCAAATATATCCCCCGGGGCAAGTGCAGCCTGTAACCGGGAAATGAGAAAGAAGGCAGCCGTATGAGCGTTCTGTATTGTCAGTCCCCGGCGCTGTTCTGGTGCGCCCTGGCGCTGATCGTGTGTTTCTTTGTGCGCCGTGGGGCCCATCGGGTCCGGGCGGTGCTGGACCTGGTGCTGGGGCTTCTGTGCATCGTGGGCGGCGTGGCCCTGTATTATCTGGGCATGTATAACGACGCCTTCACCATCCGGGACTTCTGGCAGATCCGCACCGCCGGATGGATCGGTCTGGCGGCGGTGGTGCTGCTGACGGCGTGGCAGGTCATCAAGGCCACCCGCCGCAGCGTGTCGGCCCGCCGGTCCGCCCGCCAGGCAGAGCGGGACGAAAAGACCCGGCAGAAGGAACTGGAGGATGCTAGGACCCGGGCCTATGCCGCCGGCCAGGAGGACGCCAAGGCCGCCGCCCGGGTGGCTGAAAATGTGTCCGTCGCCGACAGCCGGGAAAACCCCTGACAGCTCGTTTCCACGAACAAAAAAAGTGCCCCCGCGGGGGCACTTTTTTTATTCCGTATCAATCGCTCCGTGAGCACTTTTCCGCGTCGATGGCCAGCACCACCATCAGGGCATACAGGGCATCCCCCGGGTCCGCCACGTCGATGGTATAGGTGTCTGTCCAGTTAAACAGCTCCTTGCTGATAGAAGCCACCGTCCGGGGCCCGTCCTGGATGGTATAGTCCCACTCCATGAAGCTGCCCTCCACCGTCCAGCCGCAGAAATCCATGGTGAAGGACGGGTGGAAAAACGTGAACTCCTTGCGGATGGTGCCGATGCACCGCTCCCCCACATACAGATCAAACTTCGGCAGAAACGTCAGCACCTGCTGCTTTACTGTGGCAATGTGCTGCCCATAGGGGTCCAGAATGTGCAGGCAATGACCCCAGGAGAGCTTTCCCTCCACGGTATAGGCCACATCGCCGCCCTCATAATAGATGTCGTAGCTGTCAAACCACGAAAAGAACCGTTGCTTGAAATACAGCTTCATCAGATGCACCTCCCTTTTTCCCCAGTATACCGGATTTGCACCCCGCTTGCAAGGGAAATTCCTCTTTACAAAATAGAAAGTATGTTCTATAATGGTGGCAGTATCTTTGAAGGGAGGGCGATGCCATGCGCGCACGGCCTGTCAGCTGCTGCTTTTCCGGCCACCGTCCGTCCAAGCTCCCCTGGGGGGAAAACGAAGACGATCCCCGGTGCCGGGCCCTGAAGGTCCGGCTTCGGGACGCGCTGGACGCCGCCTATGAGGCGGGATACCGGCACTTCATCTGCGGTATGGCCCAGGGCTGCGACCTGTATTTCTGTGAGCTGGCCCTGGCCCTGCGGCAGCGGCACGGGGACGTCAGCGTGGAGGCGGCCATCCCCTGCCCCACCCAGGCCGACGGCTGGCCCCGGACCCAGCAGGAGCGCTACCGCCGCCTGGTGGCGGCCTGCGACTACGAGACCCTGGTGCAGTCGTCCTACAGTCCCGGCTGCATGCAGCGGCGCAACCGCTATATGGTGGACCACGCCGCCCTGCTGCTGGCGGTCCACAACGGCCAGCCCGGCGGCACCCGCCGCACCATGGAATACGCCATGCGCCGGGGCCTGCAGATCGTGGACATCCCCCCGGTGATGGAACCGTGACATAATCCCGGCCGCCGCCGCATAGGCTTGTCTCAAAGAGGTGAACGCTTTGAAACAGGCAATTTTGCGGCGGGGGCTGGCGCTCTTGCTGGCGGCGGCAGCCCTGGGCACGGTGCTGGCCGGAGCCGGGGCGGACAGCGCCGCCGCCCTGTGGCAGTCCGTGTCCCGCCGCCCCCATCTGTCCCGGGGACTGCTGCGGTGGGAGCTGGGGGACCTTCTGGGGCTGGACGGACTGTCCGCCGCCACGGTGCTGGCCCTGGGCCAGTCGCCGGTGCTGCTGGCGGGCCGGTCCCTTGCGGTGCAGGAGGACGACGCCCCCCAGCCGGACCCGGAACCGGAACCGGAACCGGAAAACCCCGCCCCCGCTCCGTCGGAGGACCCGGCCCCCCAGCCCGGGGCGGACAACGGCGTCCCGGCCCAGACGGTGGACCCCCGCTCCACCGACGGCTACAGCATCATCAACGGGGTGTACATCAAAAACAAATCCAGCCGGACCCTGGACCCGGCGGTGCTGGGGGACCGGCAGTTCGCGGCCTGTCCCCAGCAGGGACCCCAGGTCCTCATCGTCCACAGCCACGCCAGCGAGTCCTATACCATGCCCCCGGGGCAGGAGTACGTCCCCTCCGGCACCTTCCGCACGGCGGACCGCTCCTGCAACATGGTCCGGGTGGGGGACGAGCTGGCGGCGGAGCTGTCGTCCTACGGCATCTCCGTGGTCCACGACCGCACCCTCCACGACGGGGAATCGTACAACGACGCCTATGAAAACAGTCTGGCGTCTATCCAGAGCTACCTGGCCAAGTACCCCTCCATCGTCTATGTGCTGGACCTGCACCGGGACGCGGTGCAGGACGCCAACGGCACCCAGTATAAGCTGGTGACGGCGGAGGACCCCGCCGCCGCCCAGGTGAGCCTGATCATGGGCGTGGCCCACGACGGCTGGCAGGACAACCTGCGCCTGGCCATCGCCGTTCAGGAGAAGCTGGAAAGCCAGTCCCCCACCCTGATGCGGCCCATCACCCTGCTGAACTACCGCTATAACCAGTTTGCCGCCCCGGGCAGCCTGCTGGTGGAGGTAGGGGCCGCCGGGAACTCGCTGGACGAGGCCCTCCGGGCCGCCCGGCTGTTTGCCAAAGGCTTCGCCGAGACCATCCTGGGGCGATAAGAAAATACCGTCTGTAGTTTTCTTGAAGAAAACTACAGACGGTATTTATTATTCCTCCGTGTGGCGGTTCTTTTTGGCCAGCTCCGCGATCTCGCCGAACTTCCCGGTGACATAGCTGTAGCTTTTCCGGCCATGGGGCAGCAGACAGCCGCTGCAATCCTTGATGCCGTCGCCGATATACCGGAAATTGCCGCCGCACCGGTCCCCTAAGGCGTACAGGGGACAGTAGCAGAACAGGCAGTTGAAGTCCTCCGGATGGGCGGTCTCATGGCAGGGGAAAAACTCGCAGGCCGTGTGCTGGAAGAAGGAGTAGCGGCACTCCTCGGGCTTGGTGGACAGGGCTTCACATTTCTCCATGGTGCACCTCCGTAACCGGCTTTCCGGGCCAGTAGATGACATAGCACTCCGCCATCTCGCCCATGTAGAAAAAGACGTTTTCTCCCATTTCGATGTGCTTGCCGAAGGTCAGATCCGGCACGAACAGCCGCCCGCAGGTGCGCTTGGGCCCCTTGATGGTGTAGCCCTCCGGGTTGGGATTGTCCCGCAGAGCCTCCGCCGCCTCCTGCAAGCCCGGGAAGCGCAGGGTCTTTTCCAGCTGGGCCAGCTGGGTCTCGCCGTTGATATAGACCAGGTGGTCCTGGTCCCGGAACCAATTGATGAGCATATGTCGTCCTCCTGATAGATCATACGGATTCTTGATGGAAATATTGATTCGGCCATCCCGTGTGTGCGGCCGGTTATCGGAAATCTTCTTGTGGTGTCATTGCGAAACCAGTCCGCAGACTGGTTGTGGGCCCGACATCAACCGTCGGGTCTGCCGAACGCACGTTCCTTATGCGTTCGGCTGCAATCCGTTCCCCCACGCCTTGGCTCTCCCTTTGGGAGAGCTGTCACCGAAGGTGACTGAGAGGGCCTGTAAGGGCGGTGGCTCTGCCCCGCCCGCTATTCCGGCGCTTTCGGGCCGGGTAGAACCCGGCCTCTACAGGCGTTTACCGGCAAATTTCACATAAGGTAAGGGGGCGGGCGGGAGTGGCTGCTCCTGCCCGCCCCCATGGAAAGCTGCGGCAGTGCCGCGCTCAGGCTTGCAAAAAAACCGCGCCAATAGTCAAATTGGCGCGGCCGGTTTCCCGCGATTGAAGCTATCCTCCGCCGTATGGCGCGCAGCGGGGGCAACATGGCGGCAAGCAGGTCTTCTGACTGACGGATCAGCAGCAGGCGCACGGTCTTCCCGGTTTCCCAGTGACGGACTTTCGTCCCTGTGCGCGGCCTCCCCGTATACAGCGGCGGTACCGTTCAGGATTCTCACCTGATTCACTATTCTCCCGTGCCGCCCACCCGGCGGCGCAGGCACTTGCGCGATGTATTCTCTTTTTCTGTCCACAGTGTACCATCCGGCGGCCCATCTGTCAAGAGGGCAGCGAAATTCATGAAAAAAACTTGCCATGGGCCGGGGAATCGTGTATGATAGAAGAAAAACCGAAGGGAGTCCTCCTCATGACCGCCGAACAACGCCGGAGCCGGATCAGCGCCCGGCTCCATGAAGCCCATCAGCCCATCAGCGCCACCGCCCTGGCCAAGGAGCTTGGCGTCAGCCGCCAGATCATCGTGGGAGACGTGGCCCTGCTGCGGGCCGCGGGCCAGGCCATCACCGCCACCGCCCGGGGCTATGTGATCCCCGACGCCGGGGAGACGGGCCTGCCGCGCCAGGTGGCCTGCCGCCACGACGGCACCGGCACCCGGGACGAGCTTAATGCCATGGTGGACTGCGGCTGCACCGTTGTGGACGTCATTGTGGACCACCCGGTCTATGGCCAGCTGTCCGCCCCGCTGCACCTGCGCAGCCGCCTGGACGTGGAGCAGTTCATGGCCCGCATGGAGGGGGCCGCCCCCCTGTCCCAGCTGACAGACGGCATCCATCTGCACAGTCTGTCCTGCCCCGATGAGGCGTCCTATGAGCATCTGAAGGCCCGCCTGCGGGAGCTGGGCTTCCTGGCGGAGTAAAGTTCCGGTTGACAAACGGAAAAGACGTGATAGAATGTTATACAGGTGTCATGACACCTGTATAACATTCTTTTTACATATGCGAGGTCAAAGCTATGGAAGCAGTTCGCAAGTTCCTGGCCCGGAAGAACATCGTTTTCTCGGCCAAGCGGTATTTCATCGACGCCATGGGCGCTATGGCCCAGGGCCTGTTCTGCACCCTGCTGGTGGGGACCATCCTCAACACCATCGGTCAGCAGCTTCATATCGGATTTCTGACGGAGGTGATCGTCACCCTGGGCAAGGGGGAGGGCGCCGTGACCTACACCATCGGCGGCCTGTGCTCGGCCATGGTGGGGCCGGGCATGGCGGTGGCCATCGGCCGGGCGCTGGAGGCGCCGCCTCTGGTGCTGTATTCCCTGATTCCCGTGGGCTTCGCCACCAACTTCATGGGCGGGGCCGGAGGGCCTCTGGCGGTGCTGTTCGTGGCGATCCTGGCCAGCGAGATCGGCAAGGCCGTCAGCAAGGAGACGAAGATCGACATTCTGGTAACGCCCATTGTCACGGTGCTCTCCGGCATCGGCATCGCCGCCCTGATCGCCGCCCCCATCGGCGCGGCGGCCAGCGCCGTGGGCCGGTTCATCATGTGGGCCACGGAGCTGCAGCCCTTCTTCATGGGCATCATCGTGTCCGTGGTCATCGGCGTGGCCCTGACCCTGCCCATCTCCTCCGCCGCCATCTGCGCGGCCCTGGGTCTGACGGGTCTGGCCGGCGGCGCCGCCGTGGCGGGGTGCTGCGCCCAGATGATTGGCTTCGCGGTGATGAGCTTCCGGGAAAACCGCTGGGGCGGCCTGGTGGCCCAGGGCCTGGGCACCAGTATGCTGCAGATGGGCAACATCGTCCGCAACCCCCGGGTCTGGATCCCCCCCACCCTGGCCTCCGCCATCACCGGCCCCATCGCCACCTGCCTGTTCCGGCTGGAGATGAACGGCGCGGCGGTGTCCAGCGGCATGGGCACCTGCGGCCTGGTGGGCCAGATCGGCGTGTATACCGGCTGGGTCAGCGACGTGGCCGCCGGGATCAAAGCCGCCGTCACCGGGATGGACTGGCTGGACCTGGTGCTGATCTCCTTTGTGCTGCCGGCAGTCCTTACCTGGCTGTTGGCGGTCCCCCTGCGCAAGTGGGGCTGGATCAAGGACGGGGACCTGGCCCTGGACCTGTAACGAAAAATGCGCCTCCCAAGGGAGGCGCATTTTTTGACACTATTCGCTTATTTTGTTGACAAACGGACAGTTTCATGCTATACTCAGGACCACTTTTTCAAAAACAGGAGGTCCTATGAACGTTGAATTGATCGTGGATTCCACGGTGGACGTGCCGGAGCACATCCGCAGCCGGTTGACGGTGGTACCTCTGACCATTCACTTTGGCCAGGAGGAGTATCTGGACGGCGTCACCATGGATAAACACCGTTTTTATGAACGTCTGGTGGAAAGCGACGTGCTGCCCACCACCAGCCAGGCCAGCCCCGCCGCCTTTGACCGGGAGTTCCGGCGGGTGCGGCGCAGCGGCGGCAGTGCCGTGGTGCTGACCATCGCTGCCGGGCTCTCCGGCACCTATCAGAGCGCCTGCATCGCCGCGGCGGAGTATGACAACATCTATGTGGTGGACAGCGGCACCGCCGCCATCGGCGCGGGCATTCTGGCGGAGTACGCCCTGGCCTGTCTGGACCGGGGCATGGACGCCGCCGGGCTGGCCCGGGCCCTGGAGCAGAAGCGGCAGGACGTGTGCGTCCTGGCCCTGGTGGACACCCTGGAGTACCTGAAGCGGGGCGGCCGCATCTCCAAAACCACCGCCCTGGCCGGGGGACTGCTGAACATCAAGCCTGTGCTGACCATTGAAAACGGTGAAATCCTTCTGGTGGGCAAGGCCCGGGGCTCCCGCCAGGGCAACAACCTGCTGGTGGAAAAAATCCACGCCTGCGGCGGCATCGACTTTTCCCTGCCCATCCTCCTGGGCTACACGGGGCTGACGGACGTGTTCCTGAAAAAATACGTGGAGGACAGCCGGGCCCTGTGGGAAAACGGAACAGACCGGCTGGATTCCACCCTCATCGGCGGCGTCATCGGCACCCACGCCGGGCCTGGGGCCGTGGCGGTGGCCTTTTTCCGCAAGAAATAAGCTCCCCCTGGGACGTCCCGGCTTTGTCCCGGGTCATAGGGCTTGCAAACCGGGATGTCCCGGGGTACAATGGAACAGGAAAGGGGTGATCGGTATGCAGCCGGGGATCATAGAGCTGGACCTGCATGGGAAAAACGCGTACCAGGCCCGGGTGGCCATTGACGCCGCCCTGCGCCGCTGCGGCGGCGGGGTGTACCGTCTGCGGCTGATCCACGGCTATCACGGCGGAACGGCCCTGCGGGACCTGTGCCGGGAATACGCCGGGCACCCCCGGGTGCTGCGGCTGGTCGCCAGCCCCGGATCCACGGACCTGGTGCTGCGGGAGTTCTGAAGGAGGGTCTTTATGAAAATCGCACAGATCCAGATGCACGTTTCCGCCGATAAGGCGGAGAACATCCGCCATGCCTGCGAACTGGTGCGCTCCGCCGGGGACATCGACCTGGCGGTGCTGCCGGAGATGTTCTGCTGCCCCTATGACAACGCATGCTTCCGGGATTACGGCGAGCCCTTTGCCGGGCCCGCCCAGCGGGCCATGTCCCAGCTGGCCCGGGAGCGGGGCATCTACCTGATCGCCGGGTCCCTGCCGGAGCTGGAGGGGCACCGGGTATACAACACCTCCTTTGTCTATGCTCCCGACGGCACCTGCATCGCCCGGCACCGGAAGATCCACCTGTTCGACATCGACGTGGAGGGCGGCCAGCGGTTCATGGAGTCGGAGGTCCTGTCCCCGGGCCGGGAGGTCACCACCTTCGACACCCCCTGGGGGACCATGGGCCTTTGCATCTGCTTCGATATGCGGTTTCAGGAGCTGTGCCGCCTGATGGCCCTGCGGGGTGCCAGGGTGATCTTCGCCCCGGCGGCCTTCAACATGACCACCGGCCCCGCCCACTGGAAAATCCTCTTCCGGCAGAGGGCCGTGGACCAGCAGTGCTTCACCGTGGGCACCTCCCCGGCCCGGGACAAAAGCGCCTCCTATGTGGCCTGGGGACACTCCATTGTCTGCGACCCCTGGAGCCGGGTGATCCGCCAGTGCCCGTCAAGAGAGGCGGTGGCCGTTACGGAGCTGGATCTGTCCATGGTGGACAGCGTCCGGCGGCAGCTGCCCATTCTCTCCGCCCGCCGGGAGGACGTGTACCGGCTGACGGAGCTGTGATGGCAGGCAGTATTCCGCCAAAACGCAGCTGAGGTATCCGTGCCGCAATCGGCATCTGATACTGATTCTTGATTAAAAAATTTAATCAATGCCCATCCCGGTGAGCGCCTTGACGACGACGATGTTCCCCGCGCAGTCGACCTCGCGGACGGCCTCGGACAGAATCTTGACGCCCTTGGAGCCGCCCATCGCGTTGCCGCCGGCGCGGGGCAGGCCGTAGCCGTTTTCGTCCTTCGTCAGCCCGAGCTCGGCGATGTCGCGCGAGAGGGTGGCCTGTGTGACGCGGATGCCCTGCTCGAGCAGCGCGTCGCGAAGCTGCTCCTGCGTGGTGATGCGCCGCTGGTTGAGGATGGCGAGGATGGCCTTCTGGCGGCTGCGCTTCATTTTATATGCTCCTTCCGGCGTTGAATTTGCGGTAAAGCGTTTGGTAGAACGCGTCCTTCTTGATGCGGATGAGCCGCGTGCGCAGCGCCGCGCGGCGCACGGTCAGGCAGTCGCCGCTTTGCAGGGCGGCGACGGCGCGCCCGTCGCACGAGAGCTGGATGTCGCCCGCTTCGGCGGCGGTGACGGTCGCGGTCAGCACCGATTCGGGGGAAAAGACCAGCGCCCGCGCCGCCGCGAACGCGTGCGGGCAGACGGGGCAGGCGGTGAACGCGTCCAGCCGCGGGTCGACGATGGGGCCGCCGGCCGACATCGCGTAGGCGGTCGAGCCGGTGGGCGTGGAGAGAATCAGCCCGTCCGCGCGGTAGGTGGCGGCGGCCGTGCCGTCGCAGTCGAGGCGGAATTCGAGCATCCGCACCGCGGCGCCGCGCGAGATGAGCGCTTCGTTGAGCGCGTAATCGACGATACGCCCGTCGAGCGACGACTCGAGCATCATTCGTTCCTCGATGCGCAGCCCGTCGTCGCAGAGCGCGGCAAGCTGCGGGATTTCGTTCTGCTCCAGCTCGGTCAGGTAGCCGAGCGTGCCGGAATTGACGCCGATGACCGGCAGCTCCGCCTTGGCCGCCTCGGTGGCGTAGCGCAGCAGCGTGCCGTCGCCGCCGAACACGACGGCCGCGTCGCAGGCGGCAAACAGGCCGGTTTCGAGCGAGCGGTATTCGTCCGCGTCAACGATGTCGCGGTTTTCCTCCTCGGCGAGAATGCGCAGGCCGCAGCGCCGCAGGAAGCGCACCGCTTCGGCGGCGGCCGAGGCCGCGCGCGCCTTCTGCCGGTTGGGAAGCACGGCGATGTTTTTCATCCCTTAGTTTCTGTCCTTTCCTTCGTCTGTCCCGCCTTCGACGCGGGCGAAAAGCGCGAGGAACTCGGCGTTGCCGTCGCCGCCGCGCACGGGGGAGGGCATCTGCGCCAGCAGCGCCAGCCCGTTTTCCGCCGCGGCGTTTTCCAGCTTTGCGAAGATATCGCCGTACAGGCGGTCGGAGGGCTTCACGAGCCGCCTGCATCGACGGCCAGGTCACGTTTGACCATGTAAAGTTCGGCT
>OLOW01001467.1_pt1 | contig 16449 bp, 13 predicted proteins | sample 1672801 | NCBI WGS metagenome assembly OLOW01 (sample SAMEA3136725, study PRJEB25190) | human gut metagenome | biome: human gut; feature: human-associated habitat; material: faeces | place: Austria | collected 2013 | reverse complement strand
CCAGATCCCAGGGGATCGAACCTTCGATGTGGATATGGTTTTCCGCCTTCGGGATCTGCCGCAGAAGGCGTTTCTGTCTTTCAGTCAACATGATCGAACCCTCCTCAGAAAATGCAGTCCAGAACGAAATATGCAAGGAACACGCCGGTCAGGACCAGCATCGTCGGCGAAAGCTCCTTCCGTCTGCCGGACGCTGCCATGCACAGCGCATAGCTCAGCATGGAAAACAGCACGCCATAGGCGATGTTGAACGTGAACGGCATGGTTGCCACCGCCATAAAGGCCGGGATCGCCACCGTCAGATCCGACAGATCCAGCGAGCTGAGCTGTCCGATCATGAAAATACCGACAATGATCAGCGCCGGGGCCGTTGCAATGGTCGGGATCATCAGAAACAGCGGCTGCCCCGGCACTCACCAGTGGCACGAAGAAGACCTTGCAGAATATCTGACATTTCTTTTGGAGCATTCCATCAATAGCAAAGAGTAAGGGAGTTTTCCCCATGAACAAAAACGAGCTGCGCAATACCATCCTGTCCCAGATCCAGCTGCCCTGCATCGGCAAAAACCGGATGCAGGTGGAGCCGGTGCCGGGACAGATGCAGACCCGACAGCTGCAGCAGGCGATCGACGATTCTGTCGCCGTCAGTTCCGTTTCGTTCAGCACCCGCTGGAGGCACTGCGCAAAAGCAAGATGCTCGTTCACGCGCCGCCTCCTTCTGCCGCCATCCGCGCTTTAACAGGATGGTCTGCATTTCTGCCTTCTTTGACCCACAATTTTATTTTATCACTTGCCAACAATTTGTCAAGCATTTTGGCAACAGATTTCCACTTCCGATAAATCAGTGCGCACTTTTATTCTCATTCTGTTTAATAATGTACACTACCAGTCCAATTTCGCAGTTTTCATGCAGTATATAAATAAAGCAGTAAGTTTTCTTTGCAGATTTCCTGTCCTTATGCTATAATAAAGCCAGTGCTCCCAAAGGAGGAATTTCCCCCATGCAGAAAAAACATATGGAACGTTGCCTATTCACGCTGCTTGTTCTGCTGATTTTCGCGCTGACCATCTTGGGGCTATATCGCGTGACAAAGCACTCCGCTGCGCCCGCCTCGACCACCATCCCGTTCGTGTCCCCCGCGACATCCCCCGCCGATGATCCGACTGCGACCTCCTCGCGCACACCCAACCCCGTACCGTCGCCGACGCCCGCACCGCCCGACCGCGTGGATTCCTATGCTGTGCAAGGCATAGAAGTCGCGTCGCATCAGTCGGATACGATGCACTGGCGGATTGAGCGCATCGAGCAGGAGGGCGCCGTCTGCTATCTCACAAAAATCTATCTGCTTGACCCCGGCACGCAGATTCGCAAAGCCACCGCGAATTGGGAGCGTGACATCCAGTATCCTGTCGACATGGCGGCGAAAATTCCAGACGCGACGCTGTTCATCAACGGCAGCGGCTACGTCAGCCCCACCTTTCCCGAAATCCCGTCAAATTACCCCGGCAGCAGCCCGGATTACTACTATACGCCGCTGGGCAGCGTCACCGTCACGGACGGGCAGTTGTTCCGCCGCCTGACCGGCGTGCCGTACTACGGGCTTTCCCTCACCCGCGACGGGCTGCATATGCACGTCGGCGATGACCCGGCGGATGTGCTCGCCGCCAATCCCACGCAGACGTGGTCATTTTACATCGAGTGTCCGGTCATCCGCGACCATCAGTCCATCCTCGACCCAAACTGGCGCTTCACAACCGCGCCCGCCATGCGCACCATCATCAGCTGCATCGACGAACACAATTTCATCCTGCTGACAGTCACGCGCGACAGCGGCAGCGCCCTGACCATGCGCCAGTGCGTTGACTACCTGCAATCCGCCTTCGACCCGCTTTGGACATACAATCTGGACGGCGGACCGTCAATTGCGCTGTACTACCGCCTTTCGCCGGATGATGACTGGGTTCGCGTTGCGGGCGGCACAAGCAAGGATGCGGACATTATGGCGTTCGCGGACTAAAGGCACCACCGCACAATTCGGCGGCGCATCTGGCGATGTCTTTTCCGCCATCTGCATCATGCAAATTTCTCGATTTACCGCCAGTAAACCTTCGAAATTTGCATTTGCATCTGACGAAAAATCCATTCGCCAGCCGACCACCTCATTTGTGCGGTGTTACCTAAAATCTAATCCACAATTTACGCACACAAGGAGGCTTTCTGATGGCGAACGTGCTTTTACTCAACGGTTCTCCCCACGCGCACGGCGCAATTGACCTTGCCCTAACCGAAGTCGCCCAAACCTTGCAGGATTGCGGGCTGACGACTGAAATCGTCCACATCGGTCAACAGGATATTCGCGGCTGCATTGCCTGTGGGCGCTGCGGCGTGCTGCACCGCTGCGTTTTTGACGATGCCGTAAACGCCCTTGCCCCGAAGTTCGAGGCGGCGGATGCGCTGATTGTCGGCTCGCCCGTCTACTACGCCAGCGCAAACGGCACGCTGACGAATCTGCTTGACCGCCTGTTCTACTCCACCCCGTTCGACAAGACGATGAAGGTCGGCGCGGCGGTTGTCTCCTGCCGTCGCGGCGGCGCAAGCGCGACGTTTGACCAGCTGAACAAGTACTTCACAATTTCCGGGATGCCAGTTGCATCGAGCCAGTACTGGAACAGCATCCACGGCAACAATGCGCAGGAAGCCGCGCAGGATGCGGAGGGGCTGCAAGTCATGCGGACGCTTGGGCGAAACGTGGCGTTTCTGGTGAAAAGCATTGCTTTAGGAAAGGAAGCAATGGGGCTGCCGGAGAAGGAGAAACGGGTCGGGACGAATTTTATCAGATAAATCGTATCATAGCAAAAAAGGCTCAAGGCGTGATGTTCCTTGAGCCTTTTTTGCTTATTCTGCTGATTTTTCCGCGTGTTTATCCTCGTTTACTCCTCCGCCGAGAGTTCTTCCCACTCCGCGTATCGGCGCTCAATCTCATCTTTCTTCAGCTGATACGCTTTCGCCAGCTGTGCCGCCTTCTCCGCATCCTGATACGTCGCCGGATCAGCGAGCTGCGCCTCCATCTCCGCGGCTTCCTCCTCCGCGGCCGCAATCGCCTTTTCCGCCGCGGCAATCGCGTTCTTCTTCTCCCGAATGCGCTTCTCTTCCTCCCGCGACTTGCGCTTTTCCTTATCCATCGCGGTTTTCGTCATGCCCGCATTTTCGCTGTCCGGCGCTTGCTGGCGATTGATTTTCTCAAAATAATCGTCGTAATTGCCCAAATACTCTTTCACGCCGCCTGCTTCCAGCACGCACACCTTCGTGGCAAAGCGGTTGATGAAGTAGCGGTCGTGGCTGATGGCAAGAATCGTGCCGGGGAAATTTTCGAGCGCGTCTTCCAGCACTTCGCGGCTGTCCATATCGAGGTGGTTCGTCGGTTCGTCCAGCAGCAGCACGTTGTCCTTCTTCAGCATCAGCTTCGTCAGGGCGACGCGCCCCTTCTCACCGCCGGAAAGCGTCGAAATGGGCATCAGCACGTCATCCCCTGTGAAAAGGAACAGCCCCAGCGCACCGCGAACCTCGGTCTGGTCAAGGCGGTGGAAGTCGTCCCACACCTCGTCCAGCACGGTCTTGTTTTCATGCAGATGCGCCTGATGCTGGTCATAGTAGCCGATGTCCACGCCCGCACCGAAGCGAATCGTGCCGCAGTCAGGCTTTTCTTCGCCGACGATGCACTTGAACAGCGTCGATTTGCCCACGCCGTTATCGCCGATGAGCGCCACGCGGTCGCCCGCGCGCAGGTGCATCTTCACATGCTCAAAGAGCGTGCGCCCACTGAACCCCTTCGCGAGGTCGTCAATCATCAGCACGTCGTCGCCCGTTCTGCGGCGGACATCGAAGTGGAAGTGAATCGCGCTTTCGTCCTTCGGTTTCTCCAAGCGTTCGACTTTCTCCAACCGCTTCTCCCGGCTTTCCGCCAGACGGATGGACTTCTCGCGGTTGAACTGCCGATAGCGCGCGATGATGGCTTCCTGCCGGGCGATTTCCTTCTGCTGCAGTTCATACGCCTTCATGCGAATCTCGAACCGCTCCGTGCGCTGCACCATGTAGGCGGAATAATTGCCATCATAGCACTCCGTCGCGCCAAGGAGCAGCTCGCACATGCGGTCGCAAACGTGATCCATGAAATAGCGGTCATGGCTGATGAGCAGCACCGCGCCGCGGTAGGTGCGCAGATAATCCTCCAGCCACGCGATAGACTTGAGGTCAAGGTGGTTCGTAGGTTCGTCCAGCAGCAGCACATCCGGCTCAGTCAGCAGCATCCGCCCAAGGCAAAGGCGCGTCCGTTCTCCGCCGGAGAGCAGTGAAGCCATCTGTCCCTGCTGCTCCTTGCGGAAGCCCAGACCCGCCAGCACGCCCTGCACCGTCGAGCGCCAGCCATAGCCGTTGCTTTCCTCAAAGCGGCGGGTAAGCTGGTCGTACTGGCTGCCGAGGCGATGAAGGGATGCTTCATCGTGCGCATCCGCCATCTGATGCTCCAAGTCGCGCAGCTGCTGTTCCATGCGCTGCACTGGCTCAAAGACGCTTTCCAGCTCTTCCAGCACTGTCCGCCCTTCGCCAACCTGCCCCTGCTGGGCGAGGTAACCGAGCTTCAGCCCCTTCTGCATGGTCATCGTGCCGCCGTCCGCGGTTTCAATGCCGGCAATAATCTTCATGAGGGTGGATTTTCCGCAGCCGTTGACGCCGACAAGCCCCATGCGCTGACCATCCTGCAGCACGAGGGATGCGTCGCGGAGGACTTCATTTGTACCGAAACTTTTCTGAATGCCCTGCAAGGAGAGCAGAATCATCGCAAGTCACCTCCCGGTGGGGGTATCATTCGCGCTGATGCGCGCGAGGGGGATTCGCCTTGTGGCGGTAGTTCTTCCTAATATACAGTGTTTTTGATGTTGCAGGGATTTCGCGCCTGCGGGCGCGACCAGAGGGCTTTCCGCTCGCCCTCTGGACTGCTTCGGCGCCCTCCGGAAGTTACTTGGCTATTATGTCAGTTGTTTTTATTTGGTATACTAACAGTACACAAACTAAAAAACTTCCGATAAAAACCAATAAACAGGAGTGTGCACCCGAAGGTTTCCAAAGGGCGATCGGAAAGCCCTTTGGTCGCCTCCGCAGAGGCGAAACCCCTGCTGCAAACAAAATCCATTATAATAGGAAGAAAACCTTCCGGCAGACCGGGAGGGCAGCCCCCCGGCGGTGACTGCCTTACTTCACCGCCGCCGCTTCCACATGCACAACCATCTTCGCGGAGATGTCCTTGTACAGGCGAACCTCAATCTCCACATCGCCGACGGCGCGGATGTTCTCGCACTTGATGTCGCGCTTGTCCACCGCAACGCCGTGCTGCGCCTTCAGCTGCTCGGCAACTTCCGCGCTCGTAATCGAGCCGTACAGCCGCCCCTGCGCGCCGCACTTCACCGACATGCTGATGACCTTGCCGCGCAGGGCGTCCGCCTGTGCCGTCGCGTCGGCACGGCGTTGGGCCTCGCGTTCGGCTTCCGCCTTGCGCATCTTCTCGACGCCCTTCATCGCGCCGGGAGTCGCTTCCACCGCCAGCTTCTTGGGGAACAGAAAGTTGCGCGCGTAGCCATCCGCCGCATTCACAATCTGATCCTTCTTGCCGACACCCTTCACATCTTCCAGCAAAATAACCTTCATAATCTGTATCCTCCTCAAATCTTAAAAATCAGAAAAATCATCGTCTTTTCGATGGCGGTCGTCGCGCAGCCCGCGCGGGTCGCGGATTTGGTCAACGCAGCCCGCGAACATCGGCAGAATCGGCACGAACAGTACCATCAGGATGCTTAGGAACCAGCGGCGGCCGCGCGTTGCACCCGCGCGTATCATGGCGAAATTCTGCGCCGAAACGCCCTGCACCGCAAAGCTCCAGAACGCCACACTGCCCAGCAGCGAAGCCGCCAGCGCAACTGTCGCGTTCGTTGTAAACAGCTGCGCCGCACTCAGAAGCAGCAGCACCGCCATGCTGATGCCCAGCGGGGTGGGCATGAACCAGCGGTCGGCGGACGGCGTGTCCTCCGCGTCGGGAAATTTGCGCCAGCACAGCAGCATCCCCAGCGAAAACGCCATGATTCCTTTGACCAGCAGGTCAGGCATGATGGATGGCAGCGTTCTCTCAATCGTTGCGCGCAGACTCCATTCCAGCTGCTGCAGTACATCCTCGGAAAGCCACGGCAGCACGTTTCCGCCCGTCAGCGCCGCGAGACTTTCCAGCGCCGCCGTGCGTTTTGCATCCAGCGCCGCCAGCCCGGACACATACGCGGAATACAGCACCTGCGGGCGCGTCCGCGCGTTCATCATGACACGCAGGATGTCATAGGACAAGCCCTCATACAGGTCGCCGTACGCCTGATAGCGCTGAAGGAGCATTATCAGCAGCGCGACGACGGCGGCGAAGCAAATCACCGCCCAATACATTGCCATGCGCGATTTGCGGAAGGCGCCGGGCGGCAGAAACAGCATCAGCGCGCCGCCGAAGAGCCAGACGCAGGCGGACGGAATGAGCAGCTTCGGCAGGAGGAGCAGCAGAGAGGAAAATGCGCCGATGACGAGCAGCGGGATGCTGATGCAGAGCAATGTCTGGAAGATTGGCGCGTTGCGGGTCGGCAGGGGCAGTTCCCCCGTGAGGGAGAGCAGCGAAAAGGGCATGAACAGCAGCAGAAGCACCGCCAGCGGCACGCTGCGCAGGCTAAATGTCAAAGCGAATACGATACAAGCGCCCATCATGTACCAATCGGGCCTGCCGACTTTGGCTTTGCCGTACATGCTGTCCTCACCTCCTTGTGTAGGCTCATCCATCTTCCTATTGTACAGCACAATCGCCAAAAAAGCAAGCCGGGGAGGCGCGGATGCACGAAAAAAGGAAGCGCCCGTCGCAGTCGCTTCCTTTATATATGCTGATTTTTTATTTGCCGCGCACAAGCGACTTGCGCTTTGCCAGCTCAGCCACCAGCGCTGCCGGCAGCAAATCCCGATGCGGCTCTTCCTGCGGCACAGCCCCGCGATAGACCGCCAACCTCCGCTGCGTCACCGTGTCCCAGCTGTGCAAATGGCAGATGTAATCCGGCGCTTCCGCCTTGTACTTTGCCACCTTCGCCGGATTCGCCAGCAAATCCGCCAGCTTTGCGCGCAAATCGTCGATATCGCCGCGGCGGAAGGTCACGCCGTGCTCCTGAACGACGGAGGCGCACTCGTCGATGTCGCTTGTCAGCACGCAGCAGCCGTAGCTCATCGCCTCCATCAGCGAAAGGGGCATCCCCTCGACGTCGCTGGGCAGGACGTAGGTGTAAGCGTTGCTGTACAATTCCGCCAGCAGCTGCCCCTGGACAAAGCCGAGGAAGATCACGCGGTCGTCGTCCTTTGCCATTTCGCGCAGCTCGTCGAAATACTCCTGCGAGTCGGACGCGCCACCCGCAATGACCAGCTTCTTGTCCGTCGGCAGATGCTTGTACGCCTCAATCAGGTAGTGTTCGCCCTTTTCCGGCACGATGCGCCCCAGATAGAGAATGTAGTTGTCCTTTTCCAGCCCGTACTGGCGAATCAGCTCCGGCGCGCACGGCTGGTAGCTCGGCACGCCGTTGGGAATCAACAGCGTCTCGCGCCCATAGGTGTCCGCAAAATACTGCTTCATGCCGTGGCTCAGCACAATCAGCTCATCCGCGTGGCGAACCGCCATCTTTTCGCCCAACCTGATGCACTTGGACGCAATGCCGTTTTGCCATTTCGCGCGCGTCCAGTCCAGCCCGTGTACCGTCACGATGACGCGCTTGCCCATCAGCTTCGGCAGCCAGCAGAACAGCGCCGGGCCTTCCGCGTGCACATGCACCACGTCATAATTGCCCACCGCCGCGCAAAGGCAGCCGAAGAAACTTGCGGAAACCGCCGCCAGCCCCTTCTTCTGGATGGTCGGTACATACTTCAGGCTGATGCCGTTGAAATTTTCGGGCTGCGGCTGCTGCTTGTCGGTTCGGTTATAGCACGTCACGGAATGCCCCTGCGCCACCATGCGCTTGGCCAGTTCGCCCACCACAACCTCGATGCCGCCATCATGGGACGGTACGCGCTTCTGTCCGACCATGGCAATTTTCATGTACTTCCGAGCCATCCCTTGCAGCCTCCTTTGTTGCTTGAAATTTCCCATTATGAGGGGGAGGGGAACCCCATCAGCAGCCCCGATGCGCTTTGATGTACGTTTCGGTGTCATCTGATGCACTCATCATACCACACACATGGGTTAATTGAAACGAAGTTACATCGGTTTTCCGAAATTCTTTCGATATTCCGCGTGATTCCGAAAACTTTCAGGAAATTTCAGGAAAGATGGCGGCGGCTTTTCACAAAAGGCCCTCTCTATTCGCGTCTGTTTTTAGCCGAAAACGATATACTTGCGGTTCAAAAAAACAGCGTTATTTTATGCGTAAGAAAACCATGTAACAACGAAGAAAAACAGGTTACATAGTGCAACGACATGACGCGCGAACGAAACCTGCCAATTTATCCGCTAAATTGCCATATTTATGCTGGTCACCCTTGACATGTTGATTTTTGTCAGGTATAATTTACATATGAACAGCATCGGTGCAGCGCCTCTGGTGGATGCTGTCCGCAGCAATGGGTGTAGCCGGACGAATAGGGGAGGAGAGAAACCATGAAAACGAGTTGGCTCAATGGAAGCAAACGAATCCTGTCAGCACTGCTGATTGCGGCGGCGCTGATGTTTGGCTGGACGCCGCTGGGGGAGGGGAAGGCACTGGCGGCGACGGATAAGGGGAAACAGTTCGCACAGGCGGCGATGCTGTTTGCGAAGACGGAAGCGGCTTACGCACAGGAAATCTACAAAACAGCGGGTGCAAGCGATACGCCGTTTTTCACCAACACCTATTGGTGCGCGGCGTTTGTTTCGGTTATCGCACGTCAGCTTGGCATCAGCACAAGCGTCATTCCGGACTCGGCAGGTGCGGCGGATTTTGCGCCTGCAACGTCATCCTTCCACCCAATGCTGAATCCGTCGACGTATTCGGCGTACTCTGGGTATTCCAAATACCAGACGCGCTACAATACGGATGTGCTGACGTATGGTCACGGCCTCTATACACCGCAGGTCGGCGATATCGTGGTGCTGAATGAGTACACCTCCAAGGCGGGCACAGCCATCAAAACGGGCTGGCAGCATGTGGGCATCGTGACTTCTGTCAACACGAGCACGAAAAAGGTGAATTTCGTCAGCGGTAACTGGAGCGGTCTCCGCTGCTCGGAAAGCAAAAACTACAACTACGCAGCGGGCGTGCCCACGTCCTTCTCCAACTATACGCAGAATTATGGCATCCTTGGCTTCTTCCATCCGGATTGGAGCAAAGTTTCCAGCCTGAAGAGCGTGTCGGCAATCACGGGCATTTCGCTGTATTCGGACGCATATGGCACGATTTCGGACGGCACAACCATTCTGATGGCGCTTGATGAACAGCAGAAAATTACGCCTTCTGTCACGCCTTCCAACGCGATTTGGAATCCGCAGGGGGACATTTACCGCTTCTACGGTGCGAACAACAGCTATGGCGCAGCGTATGGCAGCCGCAAAACCTCGTCTGTTGCAAAAGACAAAGACTTTACCGGACTTTACTGGGTGAGCAGTGCACCTGAAATCGTCAAGGTTGACCGCAACACAGGGCTGTTGACGGCTGTTGGCAGTGGTACGGCGACCATCACGGTTTATGCAATTGCGGACGGCAAGCGCACGCGTGCAACCGCTGTTAAGACGAGCTTCGACGTGTATGTAGACAGCAACCTGCCCGTCACACGCGAATGGTATCCCTACGAAACGCAGAAGAACATCGAACTGCGCACAACCCCGACGTACAGCAGCAACAACCTCGACGGAACGATTATTGCAGGGACGGAATTGCAGATTGACCTGCTGCATGTGACCAAGGCAGTCGTGAACAGCAAGACGTACTGGTATGCGCCGGTGCAGCTGAACGATGATGAAGTGGTCTACTGCGACATCAGCGACCAGTCGGTGATTCGCCCGATGCGTGCGCCGAGCGGAAACGACTGGTGGAAGTATAAGGTTGTTTGGAAAGACGGAGTGAACATCCGCGCTTTCGCTAACTCTTATCCGACAACAAACATCGTCACAAAGATTCCAACGAATGATACGGTTGAACTTGACCTCAACCACACTGTCACCGAGCCGAAGTTTGGCGACACATGGGCATTTGCGCGCTACAAGCAGGCCGATGGCACATACGTTTACGGCTGGTGCATTGAGAGCGACCCGGAATATACGCAGAGACAGGAACGCGTGGAACAGTTCTGGTATGGTTATGTTCCAAGTCAGGGCTGCGTGGTGTACGTTTACCAAGCGCAGGACATTGACAGCAACATTGTGGCGGCGTATACGGCGGACGACTATTTCCAGCTGGAATTTAACAACACATATCGCGATAACAGCGGTCACTTCTGGGCGGCTGCGGCAGACAATTTTGGCACAGAAATCGGGTACGTTGACCTGAATGATGAATATTCGTCCAGCGGATCAATCACGATGTATCCATCGGTTACGTTTATTTCTGCAACGGAACAGCATTATGCCGAGGTTAGGAGCGGAAGCAGAATCGTCGCAAAGGTTACGCCGTTCGATTCGGCAGCAACGGTATTTACGCTGACTGCGGGCGCAAAGTTCTGGCATGGTGAATTGTTCACTTACACGGATGCGGAAGGTCAGCAGTGGATTCCGATTTATGGTCAGCGCTACTTCGATGGAGGATACGAGTGCTGCGGCTGGATTAAAGCCGGCGAAGGCTATTTTGACGTGAGACAGGAAGCAGCGTATGTGCGGTCTTATTCAGTGAACGGGAAAACGTACAAACTCTATGATGGCCCGATGTCTTGGAGCGATGCGCTCAGCATGGCGGTTGACATGGGGGAAAGCAACGATGCTGTGAATCAGACGCTTGCAACGATTCGCAGTAATGCTGACACGGAAGCCGTGCGTGTCCTGCTGGGCAGCGGCAACATCGACTATGCATGGCTGGGGGCTTGTTCTTCGGATGGCTTGAACTGGACATGGTTCGATGGCTCCGAGATGAAGTACACCTATTGGATGCCGGAACATCCCTACGAATGGCCTGATAGTGCGCTGGTTGCCTATGTCAGCGGCGAATGGACACTCTTTGCAGATGCGCCGCAAATGGCGGTTCAGGGCTTCATCACCGAGCAGTTCACGGGCATCGGGCTGCCGCAGGTGAAGCTGCCCGCGTCGACGTTCTATGTAGATGACGAGGCGTTCGTGGGCAACAGCACGATTCAGGCAGTCGTTGCGCCGGATGGACTGCAAGTCATTGGCACGCGCGCCTTCGCGGACTGCGCGAACCTGAAGTGCATCACCCTGCCGGACTCCGTGTCCTACATCGCGGAGGATGCGTTCGAGAACACGCCGGATGTCGTCATCTTTGCCAGCGTCGGCAGCTACGCGTGGCAGTGGGCGGAGAAGCAGGGCATCCCGCACGGCACGCCGTACATCGAGTAAAATCAGTGGGCGCAGACTTCCCCAGCGGGCGGTCTGCGCCCGTTTTCGCGGAAAAAACTCCGGCTTCACGCAAAAAATCCGCCCAATCCCCCTTGACAAACCGCTTCCCCTGTGCTATAATATCCGTGTTTGAAGCAGAGGCTTGCCCGTCTCTCACCTTGCGCGGCGTATGCTGCCGGGTTCACAGGCTTTTTCCCTTTCAGGCGGATTGACCGCCGAAAAAGGCGCAAACTGCATGTCAGCGACGGGTGGAGTCACCCGCCGCTTTTTCTGTGGTATGGAGCAGAAAACGCTGGCTTCAACGAAAATTGGGAGGTGTATGGACATAGCACTCGATCTGATGATCAATGAGGAAATCCGCGACCGGGAAGTCCGCCTGATTGACGAAAACGGCGAACAGCTCGGCGTCATGCCAACAGCCAAGGCGATGGAGCTGGCGGAAGAGCGCGGCCTCGACCTCGCCAAAATCCAGCCCACGGCAAAACCGCCGGTCTGCAAACTGCTGGACTATGACAAGTACCGCTACGAACAGTCGCGGCGCGAACGCGAAAACCGGAAGAATCAGCGGGTCGTCGAAACCAAGGAGGTTCAGCTGTCCGCCACCATCGAGGAGAACGACGTTCTCACGAAGGCGAAAATGGCGCAGAAGTTCCTTCAGGGTGGCGATAAGGTGAAGGTGTCCATCCGTTTCCGTGGCCGCCAGATCACCCATAGCGAAATCGGCATGCAGGTCATGCAGGACTTCGCGGCCCGCTGCGCCGAGGTCAGCTCGGTGGAGCGCCGTCCCATGATGGACGGCCGTCATATGATTATGATCCTGGCCCCCAAGGCGGCAAAGGCTTCCTTCGCTGAAAAGAAGGCCGCCCGCGAAAACGCCAAGGGGAATCAAGAACAGGAATAAAACGGCTATCGCAGCTTGCCTGCGCCCCGTTTTATCAGCATTGGAAGGAGGACTACACCATGCCTAAGCAGAAGTCTCACCGTGGTGCTGCCAAGCGCTTTTCCTTTACCAAGACCGGTATCGTGAAGCATAAGCAGATGAACGCCAACCATCAGGTTCGCCTCAAGACCACCAAGCGCACCCGTCACCTGCGCGCTGACGGCATTGTGGACAACGCGGCGGAAGCCAAGACCATCCACAAGCTGCTGCCCTACAAGTAATTAAGCCCATTCGCTGGCAAGGAGGATACTCACAATGGCACGTATTAAGAGATCTGTGAACGCTCTGAAGAAGCGCCGCAAGGTCATGAAGCTGGCAAAGGGCTACTGGGGTGCAAAGTCCAAGCAGTACCGCGCCGCGTCCGAACAGGTTGCTCGTTCCCTGCGCTATGCCTTCAAGGGCCGCAAGCTGCGCAAGCGTGATTTCCGCTCCCTGTGGATCACCCGTATCAACGCCGCTGCTCGCCTGAACGGCATGAGCTATTCCACGTTCATCAATGGTCTGAAGAAGCACAACATCACCGTCAACCGCAAGATTCTTGCGGATCTGGCTGTGAACGATGCAGCTGCTTTCACCAAGCTCGTGGAAATCGCCAAGGCGTAATTGTCGCCCAAGCGTTTCATAGCACAAATTCGTCCGATGTTGAAACCGTGTTTCAGCGCCGGACGTTTTTTTGCCCTTTTTTCGGGGCAGGGTACTCACAAATTCAATGGTAGGATAGGTTTCTTTTTGTCCAGACTGGTCATCAGCACACTAACTAATACTATTTCCAGATTCACCTGCGCCATCTGCTTGCGCCTTTTTCGTTCTGGCGTCCGCTCACTCCATTTAGCGTAGCGCTGCTACGCTGCATTTCGTTCCCGTTAGCCAGAACGAAAAATTCGCCGCGCATCTTGGCGCATTTTCATTTGGAAATAGTATAAAAACTTTCGCGTGAAACCAATAAACATGGGAGACGCCGAAGGAGTCCAGAGGGCGATCGGAAAGCCCTCTGGAATTGCGACAAAGACCAGTTTGGAAGAAAAGTCAACATTGTTGGAGAGATAGAGGAAGCAAGGAAAGCAAAAATGCTCAAAAAGTACATTACCGACCTGAAACATGAATTTTCTGGCTACAACGCCGGCAAACTCCTCAAGGACATCCTGAGCGGCATCACAGTGGCGGCGGTGGCGCTGCCGCTGGCGTTGGCATTCGGCGTGTCCTCCGGCGCGGACGCCGCCGCGGGGCTTGTCACCGCCATCATCGGCGGACTTGTCATCGGGCTGCTTGGCGGCGCATCCTTCCAAATCAGCGGCCCGACCGGGGCCATGAGCGCCATCCTCATCGGCATCGTCGCCCAGTACGGCTTGCAGGGCGTGTTCGTCTCGTCGCTTGCGGCGGGCGTGATTATCCTGCTGGCGGGCATCCTCCGCCTCGGCAAGCTCGTCAACTTCATCCCGACCAGCGTCGTCATGGGCTTCACCAGCGGCATCGCGATTATCATCGCCTTGGGGCAGGTGGACAACTTCTTCGGCACGCACTCTGTCGGCACAAGCGCGCTGGAAAAGCTGTGGAGCTACACCAGCGTCGGATTTACCCCAAACTGGCAGGCGGTCGCCATCGGTTTGCTGGTTGTGCTGTTCATGGTCTTCTGGCCGAAGAAGCTGAACGCGAAGGTGCCGGGGTCGCTGCTGGCGATTATTCTGGCGACCATCGTGACCGAAATCGCGGGTTTCGATTCGCTGGCGAAGGTGGGGGACATCCCGAAAAGCCTGATGCTGGACAATCGCCTGAACCTCGGCGCGGTCAACCTCGACATGCTCCAAAACCTCGTCAGCCCGATTGTCTCCATCGCCATGCTGGGCATGATTGAGTCGCTGCTGTGCGGCGCGAGCGCATCCCGCATGAAGGACGAAGCCTTCGACGCGGATCGTGAGCTGATTGCGCAGGGCGTGGGCAACATCCTCCTGCCGTTTTTCGGCGGCGTGCCCGCAACGGCGGCGATTGCCCGCACGTCCGTCGCCATCAAGTCCGGCGAGCAGACCCGCGTGACCGGCGTTGTGCATTCGCTGGTGCTGCTGCTGGCGATGGTGCTGCTGGGCGGCGTGATGAGCCGCCTGCCGCTGAGCGCGCTGGCGGGTGTGCTGATGGTGACGGCGTGGCGCATGAACGAGTGGCACGGCATCAAGACGATTTTCAGCCGCAAGGTGTGGACGGGCGTGGCGCAGTTCCTGCTTACGATGGTGTCCACCGTTGTCTTTGACCTGACCGTCGCCATCGTCATCGGCATTGTGACTGCGCTGCTGATGTTCGTCTGGAACGCCGCGCGCCTGACCATCGAAACCGAGCCGGTGGACAAGGTGCGGCTGGAGCGCCTGCACCGCATGGGCAAGCCGGTGGATGAATCCCGCGCGAAAAGCATCCTCGTCAGCTATGTGAACGGTTCGCTGTTCTTCGCGAACTGCGCGGATTTGAAGCGGAAGCTGCTTGCGGTGGATTTTACCGGCTGTGAGCACCTGATTCTCTCCCTGCGCGGCGTGTCCGCGACCGACATCTCCGGCGTGCAGACGCTGATGGAGGTGTGCGCGCTGATTGTGCAGAAGGGCGTGACCGTCTCGATTTGCGGCGTGCATGAGAACGTCGCGGGCTTTTTCCAGAAAGTTGGTCTGACCGACCAGCTGGGTGCGGCGGCGTTCTACCCGAACGCCTCCGAAGCGGTGATTGACACGCTGGCGCAGGAACAGGCGGGGGCGTGAGCAAAGAAACGTCTTGCGGGCTGAAATTCCGATGTTTGGGAAAAAGCAGCGTCATAATAAGCCACGATAAAAATCAAGTAACATGGGAGTGCGCTGCGAAGGGGTGTCGGGGGCGATCGCAAAGCCCCCGACTCGCCTCCGCAGAGGCGAAATCCCCGCGCTTCGGGAAAGAGCAGCTATGGTCGCAAGACCAGCAACTTGGTCGCGCCCATTTGGCGCGACACAGCACAGTTGTTGGATAGAGCGGCTTGGGGGGCGCGTCTGAGGACGCGCGAAGTTAGGGGCAGGGACGCTTCGCTGCCTGCACCTTTGTTGACTGTTCCTTTTGAGTTGGTCGCCCGTGCGGCAGTTGGGGCGCTGCCCCAAACCCCGCAAGGGACGCTGTCCCTTGACCCTGCAAGGGACAGACGGAAAGGGACGAAGTCCCCCCTTGACCCTTTTTGGGCTGCCCGGCTTGAGCGCGCTTCCCTACTTGACTTTTCCCTTAGTCCCTGATTTCGCCGCACAAATTTTTCGTTAATAATTCATCCGTATTATCCTGCGCCAATGCCCACATGAGCTTCGTCACCGCGGCTTCCGTCGTCAAGTCCATCCCCGACAGCACATCCGTCCGCAGCAGCTGCGTCCCGACCTCATAAATCGACAAATCCGCCTTTTCATACATGCACTGCGTCAGCACCAGTATCCGAACGCCACGCTGCCGCAGCATCCGCAGTTTTTCCACCAGATTCCGCCGGATATAGTGCAGTCCGCCGAGTCCAAACGCCTCAATCACCAGTCCGCGATAGCCCGCCTGTGCGATGAAGTCCAGCACATCGGGCTGCGTACCGGGAAAGAGCTTGAGCAGGAACACGCGGCTGTCAACCTCCGGGCGGAGCTGGTACGGCATGTCAATCCTCTGCGGGCGCAGGAAGTGCACGCCGTTGCTATCCACCATGCCGGAAAGGGAGCGGTTGACGCTGTCAAAGGCATCGAAGGAGAGCGTGTGCGTTTTGACGGCGCGCGTGCCGAGAATCAGCTTGCGGTTGAAGCAGACGTATGTTCCGGCGACGCCCTGACAGGCGGCTTCGATAGCGCAGGAGAGGTTGATTTCGGCATCGGAGAGGGGCGCGCCGAGGGGCAATTGGCTGCCGGTCAGGATGACGGGCTTCATCTGCCCAAGGAGCATATAGGACAGCGCGGCGGC
>OLOW01001464.1_pt1 | contig 16455 bp, 11 predicted proteins | sample 1672801 | NCBI WGS metagenome assembly OLOW01 (sample SAMEA3136725, study PRJEB25190) | human gut metagenome | biome: human gut; feature: human-associated habitat; material: faeces | place: Austria | collected 2013 | reverse complement strand
TGTTAGAGAGTTTTGATGAATATGAAAAATCTATATTTCTGACTAAAGCTCAAGAACATGCGGCCCGCCGCTTTATGCCGATGCGTAACGAGCGCTAGCGCTCCATGTTGGGAACGATGCTGCCCTCCGTTACTGCGCGCACGGCCAAGCGCATGATGTTGTCGTAGCCGGTCTTATTGAGAATCTCCGAGATGCGGCGTTTGATGGTGCCCTCGCTCATAAACAGCTCGGCCGCGATCTCGCGGCGGCTTTTACCCTCGCAGGCAAGGCGCAAGATCGACAGCTCGACATCGTCGAGGGCCGCCGTGCCCGAGAAGATGCTCTCGGGCGGCTTGGGAAACGTGCAGTAACCCGCCAGCGTGGAGCGCATCACGGCGAATAGCTCGTCGATACCGACGTTCTTGTACACAAAGCTGTCGACGCCCGCCTCGCGCGCCTGGTCCACAAAGGTGATTTCGGGCATACCCGTCATGATAATGACGCGGCACTCGGGCAGTTGTTCTTTGATGCGCGCCGCCGCCACGATGCCGTTGGAATCGTGCTCGGTGCATACATCCATCAGTATCATGTCCGGACGCTCCTTAAGCGCGACACCCAAGGCCTCGGAAGCATCGGCAATGGCGGAAACAACGGTCATATCGGGCTGGTCGCCAACGGAGCGCGCCAGGCTCTCGCGCAGGATGGCCTGGTCTTCGACTATAAGGACGCGGATCATGAACTTCTCCTTTGGACCGTGGCGTTGGAGGCGAGCGGGATGGACACCGCAAGCGTGAAGGGCGGGGCGGTGTGGACTTCCAGGCTGCCGCCCAGACTCTGTGCGACATGCCTCATACCTGGGATACCCGTTCCCTCGCGATACGATACGGGTGCAGGCGCGCCGTCGTTAGAAACGGTCATCCGCGCAACAGCACCGTCTTCCGGCGTCTCCTGCCGCAGGCGCACATGGACCTGATGGGCCTGTGCATGCTTGGTGGCATTGGTCGAGGCTTCGCGGATAATCTGCAGAAAGGCTGCGGCGACACGCGCGTCGCTTGGCAGCTCGCCCTCCACATCGATCTGCACGCTCACCAGGCCAAAGGCATGGACGATATCGCCCAGTTGCTCTGCCGGTTCGGTGTCGCCCCCGCTGCGCAGATCGGCAGCGATTGAGCGCAGCAGCGGGTCGATCTGCTCGAGTGACTCGTCATCCAGGCGCCCCTCCTCCAGATAACGATGGAGGATGGACAGGCGCTGCCCGATCACGTCGTGCACGCGGGCGCGCATACGCAGATAGGCCGCATTGTCAGCAACTTTTTTGACTTCTTCGATCTGGGCTTGGAGCTCTTGGCCCGCAAGCTCAAGCAGGTGGTTGGCTTGCGCCAGGCGATCATGAGCATGCGCATACTCTGTTACATCCAGGCCGATAATGCGCTCGAAGAGGCGGCCCGAAACCATAACGTCATCGTGCACAAACAAGCGAATCTCGGCGGGAGAAACCTCGACCACCGCCCGCGCCTCACCAAAGCGGTCCAGATTAATCCGCACGCGGTTCCTGCTGCTTTCGGGCATTTGCATGCTGAGTTTGTGCAGGTCGTTCCATGTACCGCTCATATCGCCTAGGTCGGTGGGCATATGAAGCTCCACCAGGTTTTTTCGCATGCAGCGGTTCATGAGCAGCGGACGGCCCCTCGGGTCCAGATACAGGATGCCCACGGGAATCACGTTGATGGTCTCGATCGTCGAGAACATGGTGATATCCTCCTGGCGGTTACGGACGTCCATCAAGAGCGCCGCGATGGAACGGAACAGGAAGAACGCTCCTTCTGCGATAAGGACAACGGTCCACGCCGAGCCCATGGCAAAAACCACCGGTGGTGTGACGGCGACAACGAGCAACAGTTCGGCCAGCATGACGAGGCGACGATAGTGCACCATAAGTACCACGCCATAGGCAAAGATTGCGGCATTGAGCCACAACGCTCCGCCCATTGCCTTGGCGCAAACGTCAAGCGGCGCCACCAGATACGAGCCAGATGACGCGAATAAGATGAGCGCCGAAATCATCAGGTGAAGCACAAGGCTCGCCTCGTAGGCACAAATCACCTTACGGTTATAGGACGAGCGGCGCGATGCGATGAGCGGGACGTGGATCGTCTGCAGACACGCAGCCAGGGCAAAGACAACATCGAGCGCAACGATTTGGGGAAGGATGAGCGAAATCTGCATCGTCACTCACCCGCCCGCGGCATCAACACGATCATGCGCAGCTGGCCGGGCTCGCCCTCAAGACGATATGCCACGTTACGCCCTTGCAAAGCGCTTTCGAGCTCTTGCGCAGCGGGCGTCTGCGAAAGGTCTGCATCATCGTTGGAAAAAAGCGTGGCGCGTAGCTCGACACTGCATCGGTCATGGTCGCCCAAGTGATACATAAGCGCCGGATGGTCGGTGGTGTAGGCAAAAAACGCAAAGTCATACACGCAGTCGTACAGGGCGCTTACCGTACTGGCGTGCAACGGGCGCCGTATGGCGATAATCGAGGCGCAATCGATATCGATGGTGCGCAGGTCGCTTGCGAGCTCGTTGGCAATGAGCTGAATGCGGTCGCGATCAAAACCGCTCTCCCCGTGCTGTGCCAACGTGAGCGACCCCTTGCGCTTGCAATAGGCGACGAGCATCTTGGCGCGCTGCAGCATGCGGTAACGCTCGTGCGAAGACGATTCATCGGTCAACGGCGGCAGCGAGCTCAGCAGGTCGTACATCCCTTCGAGCGCGCGGGCAAGCGCCTGGTCCACGTCTTGGACCAGCAAGGTCTCGGCCTCTTGGTCTGCCAGGTGCGTCTTAAGGTCGTAGTCGGCGGCGAGCAGCTCATTTTGACGCTGCAGCTCCATACGACGATGTGCCAGTTCACGGTTAAGCTCGTTGAGATCCGACACGTCTTGGGCAAGCAGGGCCGATCCGCCCAGCAGTGGAAAGGCACGGTACATCACATCGGGATCGGACGCCACGGCAAAGGCATGGGCGCGGCTGTGCGCCTGGGTCCGCAACTCCTCGCGCACGCCTACCGGCATTGGCTTTGACACTGGCGTGGCATAGACTTCCTGCAGGTCGCGCGTTAGAACTTTGAGGTCAAGCGGCAAGGTGTCGAAAATGCCGGCGATGTCGTGATATGACGGAACGACACCGCAATCGAGACAGATTTCCATCGCCACCACGCACAAGACGCAATAGACGAGCGAGAAGTTGAGCCTCCATGCCCAGGGCACGCGCAACGCATATGAGATGGCAAAGAACGCACCGCCCAGCAGCACGAGCGCCGCCGTGCCCGAGAAACGTTGGATGCGAAAGGACGAGGACCGGCCCACCAGGATAAAAAAGGCCACAAAGTTAAAGGCCGTCCACACGAGGACGGCGAAATAACCCCAGCCGTACGTGTAATCGTTGCTCCAGGTGTCGCTTGTACGGTCAAAGTGGAAGACCTGCTGGTGAAAATCGTTGGTGAGCACAAATCCGATAAGCAGGATAGCCATAATCCACAGCGCAGCGCAGTAGCGGCGACCCAGGCGGTGTTGCTCCAGGCCCGCAAGGCGCAGACTACACAACTGGTAGAGCAGCGGAATGAGCGTCATGGGCACGTAGTACAGGTACCACAGCACGGTGGCATAGAACGGCGTGAACGACTTGTACTTGAGAATGACTTCGATCATCCACAGGGCGCAGATGGTGGCGATGGCAACAAGACGGCGGCGCAACACATAGTCCAAACAGCGCAGATAGACCGATACGCCCCAGATCGAAAATGCAATTGCGGCAACAAGCAACGGCAGAGAGCTCGAATGGACGAGCGCATCCACGACCTCTTCGGACACCTCGCTATAGGCGGGCACGGCGTTAGAAAGTTTGGGGTCGAAGGCAAACAGCGCCGGCAAGACTGCCAAAAGCATGAGGAACATCGCGGTGATGACACCGGCGATAGCAAAGACGCGGTGGCGGTACACCTGATGTGTTATGCCAACAAGGAATCGCGGCATGGCGAAGAGCCTGCCGCCCCTGGGATCCGCCACGGGTGCGGATCGGGCGGCCGCGTTGCCGATATGTCGCTCGCGGGTACCCATAGTGCTTTTAGTGTACCGACAGATGGGTCGAAAAAGCGGGCCGCATGTCCCAAAATCCGCAGACGGCAAGGCGCCCGGCAGCCTCCCCCGTCTGGCACTTCCCGATATCCGCCCGCCCCAAACCACCGCAAAGGAGACAGGCACCTTTGTGGTGGTTTGGGGCGATGCGCTAGTCCACGGCGATATCGAGGTTCTTGCCGATGAGGCCTACGTAGCCGCCCTCGGCAGCCTTGGGGCTGTCGGCATGGCAGAGAACCCACTTGTCGGCCTTCCAGTAGCAGTAGCTGTCGCCGGCCGCGGGCATATCGGCCGCAGCCTCGGGGCGCGGACCGTTGGTGCCGGCGGGCAGCGCCACCATCACCTGGAAGCCCCCATCGTCGACCATGCACGGCGTATAGTGAAGCGTGGTGTTGAAAACCTCAACAAGCGTGCCAGCCGGCACGTGGAACGCCTTAACGCACGCGGTGTCGAGCTTGCCGTCCTCGATCTCCCAGCGATGCGCCACGAGCAGGATAAAATCGCGAGCACCCAGGTTGAACTCGCTCGCGCGGTGGTACTCCAGGCAGTTGAGGCGTGTGTTGTGGCCGTTGCACCAGCCGAGCTGGAAGGGGCGGCCACCAAACATGAGAAAGCCCAGTTTATCGGCATCCTTGACGCCCTCGAGCTCCGGCGCGCTTGCCACGTATTTGCTGCCCTCAGGGATGGGCGTGGAGGCAAGCGCCTCGAGCACGGGTGACGTAAGCTCGGACGGAACGTTATCCCAAACGTTGCCATAGGACTTGAACTCGGGATCAGAGACAGAGTAGATATGCATGTTCGCTCCTGTTCGTTTACATGACATTATGAACATTCTAGAACAATCTTGTTCTATTTTGAGCACTCGGTATAAAAAGCGCTCCGCAAGAGCGGGAGTGCTTCTGGCACAAACGTTATTCCTGCAAGCAGCCTTACGCCTGCTGATAGTGCAGGTGCTTCTCGTCGATATCGGCCAGGTCGCGGTCGAGGTAGCGGCGCGCGAGCCAGTTTGCCATGGGAAGGTTCTGGTCCAGGTAGTTACCGCATTCCTCGGGAGCGGCACCGGGGACATCGCCCTCAAAGCCGGCGACAAACTCGAACAGTTCGCGCACGAGCGGCAAGATTTCCTCGCTCGTCAGCTCACCGAAAACGACGAGGTAAAAGCCCGTGCGGCAGCCCATGGGGCCAAAGTAGACAATGCGGCTCGACCACTCGGCATGATTGCGGAGGAACGTCGCGCCCAGATGCTCGATAGTGTGGCACTCGGCCGTGTTCATAACCGGTTCCTTATTGGGCGTGGTCAGGCGCAGGTCAAAGGTGGTGACGGCGGCGCCGGTCGCCGGATCGCGGTCGATGCGGCTCACATACACGCCGGGCTCAAGCAGCAGATGGTCAACGGAAAAACTCGCGATGCGCTCCATGGCAGATCCTCTCGGTAGTCAATTTGGGACGGGCTCTTTTAGCTGGTTCGAATGGTCGCACCAATCATACCAGTCAAAAAAGCCCCGTCCCAAAAAGACAACTTAGCCCAGGACGCGGGCCATACGTGCCTTGAACTCGGAAAGGAAGCGCGGGGCATCCACAGTCAGTGCCACAAGCGCGCTCTTGTCGGGATCTGCCACGCGGCGCTCATCGCAGATGGTGCGGCCGCGATACTCGCCCAGCAGATCAACACGCAGATTGCAGCCGAGCGCACCCACGAGCGTGGGGTCGATCGCCACGGCAACGGCTAGCGGATCGTGCAGCGCACAACCACCCAGGTAAGATGCGTTCATCTCGTACGAGCCAATGTAGTGCTCGACCATGCTCGCAAACGCGCAGCCGGCCATAGTGCCCGAGCCCGTCCAGCCGGCAATATCGCGGCGCGTGAGCACCACGCGATGCGTCACGTCCAGACCAACCATGGTGAGCTTGCGGCCCGAACGCAGCACCGCATCGGCAGCCTCGGGATCGCTCGCCATGTTGGCCTCGGCGCCCGCGCTCACGTTGCCGGGCGCGGTCAGGGCGCCACCCATCACCACCACGCGGCCGATGGACATCATCGCTGCCGCGTCGCGCTCCAGGGCAAGCGCCAAGTTGGAAAGCGGACCGGTCGCCACATAGACCAGGTCGGGGCCATAGGTGCGCGCAGCATCGATCAGGTAATCGACCGCCGCGTTGCCGTCGGCAGACGTTGCCCCCACCGGCTCATAGGGCGACGCGGGCACGCTCGCGCCACCGATGCCGTTCTTGCCGTGGATGAGCGTGGCTGACGCTGGCGGCGTATAGGGCTCGCTCGCCTTTATGGGGCGGTCGGCACCCAGGTACACCGGAACCTCGGGGCGGCCCAGCAGGTCAAGCACCGCCAGGCAGTTGTGCGCCGACTGCTCGACGCGCACGTTGCCAAAGCACGTGGTAATGCCGACGAGCTCCACCTCGGGGCTCGCGATGGCATAGGCGAGCGCCATGGCGTCGTCCACACCCATATCCAGATCAAGGATCAGCTTCTTGGTTGCCATTGTTCTACTCCGCTTCTCCGTCTTGTACTTAATCGTCTAAATCAAACACGCGCTCAACTTCGGCACGCGTGGGAATCGATTGCTGCGCACCCAAGCGCGACACCGTCACCGCCGAGGCGCGAGCGCCCGCGGCCATGCACTCAAAGAGCGGCAGGCCCTCCAGGCGGGCAGCTGCAAGTGCGCCGATAAACGTATCGCCGGCCGCCGTGGTGTCGACCACCGAGCTCGAAAGCGCCGGCATGCGCAGCAGCTCGCCGTCATCGCCGAGCGTAACCGATCCGGCGCCGCCCAACGTGATGACCGCAGCTCCGGCACCCTTGGCGAGTAGAGCATTGAGCGCTTCGGCACAACTCGCGTCATCTGCGGGCAAAATGCCCGTCAGTGCCTGGCATTCGGTCTCGTTGGGACAGACGAGGTCGACTGCGGGCCACGCACCCGCCGGCAACTCACAGGCGGGCGCCGGATTAAAGACCGTATAGAACCCCAGCTCGTGAGCGCAGGCAAGCGCCTCGGCCGTCGCCATCAGATCGCATTCGCCCTGGGCGATAAAGACGCTGCCGGCCGCGGGGGCGAGCCCACAGGCATCGCGGTCGAGCTCATCGGCCACCAGATAGCGCAGCGCACAGGCCACATCATCGCCCGTAAGCGCATGGTTGGCGCCCGGAGACAGCACGATGCGGTTATCGCTCTCGCAGCGGATGATGGTCGCCGTGCCCGTCTCCACGTCGTCGCGCCGCGCCACGAACTCAACGCCCACGCCGGCATCCTGAAGTCCCGCCACCAGCGCATCGCCAAACGCATCGCGCCCGACCGCGCCGATCATGCACGTGCGCGCGCCCATGCGCGCAGCTGCCACGGCCTGGTTGGCGCCTTTGCCGCCAGCGTTGGTGATAAACCCGCTGCCGCCGACGGTCTCGCCCGCACGTGGCATGCGCTCGCACGCCACCGAAAGGTCCATGTTCATACTGCCGAACACCGCAACGATGCCGTTATCTGCCATGGAAACCTCCTCGTCTGCGGGCTTTGCACCCACCGGCGACCGTCGATTGTGCGCCTTCGCACCCCCTATAACTTTAGTTCACTTTGATGTGGACGCGCGCTTGAGGTTGCGCCAGCAGCAAGCATTCACAGGAGCAGGCGGCTACAATGAATATGTGCTGACTATTCTCGTCATTGGATGATATTTTATGGAACAACTCCCGCAATCGAGCTCACGCGGCCGACGCCGCACGGCCCAGGCGCAGACTCCGCACGAACGTCCGCAGGGCAAACCCCGCACCAACGAGACACACCGTGGCGCGGACTCACGTCGTACGCCCGCGTCCTCCAGCAAGTCCGCGCACGCCAGCGCCAACGACGGTGTCTGCTCACCGGCTGCCGACCATCAGACGCCCGCTCGCCCCAAGTCCCGTTATATCCCCGCCCTCGATGGCCTACGCACACTCGCCGTTGTCGCGGTGGTGCTCTACCACCTCAACCTCACCTGGGCGCAGGGCGGCTTGCTCGGCGTCACGATTTTCTTTGTGCTTTCGGGCTATCTGATCACGCGCCTGCTGCTCAACGAAGTAGCCAAGACCGGCCGCATCGACCTCAAGAGCTTCTGGATCCGCCGCATTCGCCGCCTATTCCCCGCCGTGGTAACCGTTGTAGTAGTGACCTGCGCGCTGTGCACCATCTTTAACCACGTAATGCTCACCAAGATGCGCCCCGACATCCTGCCGTCGCTGCTGTTCTTTAACAACTGGTGGCAGATTGCGCAGGATGTTTCGTACTTTAATGCTCTGGGCGACCCCTCGCCGCTCACGCACTTCTGGTCGCTCGCTATCGAGGAGCAGTTCTATCTGATTTGGCCACCGCTGCTGTTTGCCATGGTGTCCATGCATATGAGCAAACCCAACACGCGCCGTGTGGTCCTGGGGCTCGCAGCGGCATCCGCCCTTGCCATGATGGTGCTCTACAACCCTACCGCCGACCCCAGCCGTGTGTACTACGGCACGGATACCCGCGTGTTCTCGCTGCTGTTGGGTGCATGGATGGCATTTATCCCCGATCGCGACCTAGCGCCGGTTCGCCTTGCCCATCGCCTAGGACTCGACCGCCTAGTGAGCGCTGCCAAGCGCGTTAAGCTCGACAAGAACGCCAAGGGTGGGCATGACAAGAAGATCAATTCTGCAGCCGAGGCCGCCCCAGCTCAGCCGAGTGCGCTCGCACGCTTTTGGTCCTCGCCTGCGTCCATCGACGTGCTGGGCGTTGTGGGCCTGGTCGGCCTTGCGGCCATGGTCGCGCTCACCAACGGCTACACCGCTTTCCAATATCGCGGAGGCACGCTGCTGTGCTCCATCCTCATGCTCATGGTCATTGCCGCCTGCGTACAGCCCCAGGGCTTGGTCGCGCGCGCCCTTGCCGCCGAGCCGCTCGTGTGGGTCGGCAAGCGCTCGTACAGTATCTATCTGTGGCACTATCCGCTGCTGCTGCTTATGAACCCGGTCGCCAACATCAACGATACGCCCTGGTGGCAGTACATCTTGCAGGTACTTGTGGTGGTCGCCGTGGCAGAGTTCTGCTATCGCTTTATCGAGACTCCGTTTAGGAAGGGCGCCTTTGGACGCACTGTTTCCGAATTCCGCGACGGAACCACCACGCCCGCAAGCTGGGTGCACGCGCATATTCCCGTGTGCGCCACTTGCGGCGTCGTGCTGATCATTGCCCTAGGAGGCCTCATCTTTGTGCCGGAGACCTCCGCGTTGAGTGGTGAAGGTGCCGAGATCCTCAACAAAGAAGCCAAGAACACCGCTCCCAAAGACCAGCAGGCAGCCGACGACACCGATAAGGACAACGACGGCTTCCCCGACGGATCCTACGACCTGCTGATGATCGGCGACTCCGTGTCGCTGCGCGCCGTCGATTCCTTTGACGGCGTGTTCCCCCACAGTCACATCGATGCCGAAAAGGGCCGCCAGTTCGATGCGGGCCGCGCAACATTTGAGGGCTATCTCCAACAGAACCTTGCCGGCAAGGTCGTGGTCTTTGCACTGGGCACCAATGGCCTGGTAACTGACGACCAGATCGATGCCATCATGACCGATGCCGGTGACAAGCGTATCGTCGCGTTTGTGAACACACGCAGTCCGCAGCCGTGGGTGGGTTCCACCAACCAGGCTATCGCAAATGCCGCCACGCGCTACAAGAACGTGCGCGTTATCGACTGGTATGGATACAGCGCCAATCGCAACGACCTGTTCGACGGCGACGGCACGCACCTGTCGACTACCGGCGTGACCGAGTACCTCAATCTCATCCACGATGCAGTCAAGAAAGACCTGCCCGTACACCCCGAGGACCACGTTAACGATCCGCAACCGGCAGCCGTCAAATCCGCCGGCGACGCGCTCGTCAACGCTCTCGCCTACAAGCCGCACAAGCTCGGCGGGGACAAGTAACCCGTAGCGCAAACTTCCAACATCCGGAGGGGTGCCTGCCACGGCAGACACCCCTCCGGCAGTTAAGGACGTTCCTTATGTGCCGGCACCCAGGGACACTCCTGACACAGCCGAGAAACGCCCTCCTTGCGGCCGAATTCTGGGCACCTCGCCACCCCGAGCGTTGTTTCCAAACACACACCCGCAGCAAACAATCCAAAATCACTTTTTTCGAGCCGGCTCCAAGGGGTCGTGGGCAAAAAAGGGCAAATATGAGTACTGTTACCATTTTAGTAGCAGGCAAACCCACCCATAATGACGTCTGAGCAAACCCTACAACCCCTTAAAGCAGCCAACCTGACTGGTTTAAGGCGTATCGGAGCCAATTTTAATGAACATATTATATGTTATGTTCATTATCTTCTTGGATGTAAATGCTATTCACTTAGCAACAGTACTCATATTTGGCATTTTTTGCCCACTGCTATATAACTAACACCCTATAGCAGACAAAAACAGGCCGCAGTCCATCGCTGCGGCCTGTTCGGAAGCAAAAGTGGGCGTTACGCGCTGTAGCCCATCGCCTGTAGGACAAACATGACAACCGTCAGCACCGTAATCACGCCAATGGTCGCCCACGTAAGTACATTCCACACGCGGCCGTTACGGTTGCCGCCCATAATATGGCGATCGGCAGCGATAACCACCTGGAACACCAGCACTACGGGCAGCAGCACACCGTTAATGACCTGCGAGGTCATCATAATCTGGAACAGGTCGACGCCGGGCATAAGCACCAGCACGGCAGAGATGCCAATGATGGCCGTAATGATGCCGCGATAGACCGGAGCCTCGTCCCAGCTGCGGTCGGCGCCGCGCTCCCAGCCAAATGCCTCGCAGATAGCGCTCGACGTAACGCCCGGCAGCACGCAAGCGGCCAAAAAGCTCGCCGCGACCAGACCCGAGGCGAACAGCACCGTGGACCACTGACCGGCGATGGGCTCCAGCGCGCGGGCCGCATCGGCAGCGTCGCTAATCTGGACGCCCGCCGGGAACAGCACCGTACCGGTCGTGATGATGATAAAGCCGGCGATGATGTCGGCGGCAATCGAGCCGCTCACGGTATCGATGCGCTGCAACACGATATCGTCCTCGCCCGCATTCTTATCGACCACGTTGTTCTGCGCCAAAAAGATCATCCACGGCGCAATGGTGGTGCCGATCGTGGCAACTACCAGCGACACGTAGCTGGGGTCGTTTTGAATATTGGGTACGACCAAGTCGACCGCGACCTCGCCCCAGTTGGGGCCGGCCATAAAGGCGGCAACGATATAGGTCACGAACACGCAGCTCACCAGCAGTAAAATCTTCTCGATGCGCTGGAAACTACCCGACATGGTAAGCATCCAAACCAGCAGGGCCACCAATGGCACCGAAATGCTCGCCGGCACCCCAAACAGGGCCAGGCCGCTCGCGATACCCGCAAACTCCGAGATGGTAACGGCCGTGTTGGCGATCAGCAGCGCCGCCATGGCCAGCACGCTCCTGCGCACGCCAAAGCGCTCGCGAATGAGCGACGCAAGGCCCTTGCCTGTGACACAGCCGCAACGCGCTGCGGTCTCCTGCGTCACGACGAGCAGCACGGTCATGACGGGAAGCATCCAGAGCATCTTGTAACCATAGCTGGCTCCGGCGCTGGAATACGTGGCGATGCCGCCGGCGTCATTACCCGAAAGCGCCGCCAACAGACCGGGGCCCATGGCGCCAAAGATGGCCGCAATGGTCAGCTTTTGCTTGGTGCTCGCCTTTTGCTTCGTGTTTTGCACGCGACCACCTAACCCATGACTGACATGGTGAGCAGCACCGCGGCGATGCAGTACGCCACACACGAGATCATGACGGCAATGACGTTCATGGCGGTGCCCGACGTGTTGAGATCATGCTCGTCGCGCCAGAATAGCACCATCAGATAAATCACGGCGCTCATGTTGCCAACCAGGCAAATGACGGCAGCGATATTAAAGCAGCCGATAAAGAGCTGCTCCTCAAACATAGAGGCATCGGGGAACGCGGCAGTGCGCACCAGTTGCGCGCACAGATAGGTCACGAGCGACAGAATCAGGCCCATACCCGTGCTCTGGAAGAAGAATCCCAGGTAGGGCTTAGGCTCGTCGTCATGGCCGTCGTACTCCAAGAAGTAGTTCTTGACGAACGACACCATGCGCGAGGCCGCCAGCAGCACGAGCGGCATGGCGCACATGGGAAAGACCACCAGATGCGCGGAGCCGAGCGCCGTTCCCAGCACGGTTGCCATAAGGCACGAGGCAATGCCCCACACGACAACCCAGTACTGGCGATGCACAAACCAGCTGAGCACGTTCGTCGAGTCATCGGACGCGCTATCGCCCGAGCCGATGCCGGCGATCTGCAGGTCTTCCTGGTGTTCCTCGGCGATAACGTCCATGGCGTCGTCGAAGGTCACGATGCCCAGGATGTGACGGTTCTCGTCGCAGACGGGGATGGCAACCAGGTCGTACTTGGTCATCTCGTCCGTTACGTCTTCCTGGTCCTCGTCGGGCGATACATAGACCAGGTCGCGGTAAGCCAACTGGCCCAGCGTGGCATCGCGGTCGGCCACAATCAGCGTACGCAGCGAAAGCACGCCCGTCAGCATGCCGCTCGGATCCTCGGTATAGACGTAGTAGACGCTCTCGAAGTCCTCATCGAGCTGGCGAATCGCCTCGATGGCGTCAGCGACCGTCGCCGTGGCGGGCAGGGAGACAAACTCCGAGGTCATGATGCGGCCGGCGGTGTTGTCCTCATACCCCAGCAGATTACGAATCGCCTTCTCCTCCTTGACGCCCATCAGACGCAGGAGTTTCTCGGCCTTCTCGTAATCGAGCTCGTCGATCAGGTCGGCGGCGTCATCCGGGTCCATCATGGCCAGCATCGACGACGCGTCCGTGTCGGACAGGCCCTCGAGCATCTCGGTCATAAGCTCGTCATCATCGAACTCCGAGATGGCCTCGGCGGCCTGGGCGGTGTCGAGCTGCGCAAATACCTGCGCACGCAGGCGCGGGTCGAGCTGCTCGATAATGTCGGCAATGTCGGCAGGGTGCAGCTCGCCGAGCGTCTTGTGCGACACCGAAAGCTGAATGTTCTTAGTCGAGCGGTCGAGCAGGTCCATGTAGGACCAAGCGATGATGTCCTCGCCAAGCGGCTTGCCCAGATGCTTCATAAAGCCCTCGACGACATGCTCGAGCGCGGGGCTAATCGCGCGCAGCAGGCCGCGAGCGCCCACCTCGGCACCCAGCAAACGCAGCTGATTTTCGCCCGACATGGAAAACTTGATGTCGTTTACGCGTACGACCTTCATGCCCTGCGTGTCGACGATCTGCTTGTTGAGCACGTCGCGCGCAAGCAGCAGCTCGGTCGGTTGCAGATACGAAAAGCGAATATTGGTCGCAGATGTATTGAGGTACACGCCCGTCTCGTCGATACGGTCGACCCATTTGCGCCAGCTGATCATAAACGGCGTCTTGCCGGGACCGCGGAACGCGAGCGACGTCACGTGCGGAAAAACTTCGCCGGTGGCAATGCCAAAATCGTTCACTACGCCGAGCTTTTCGCCATCGACGTCCAAGACCGGCAACTTGAGCATCTCACTCAGATAATTCAATGGTGCTCCCCATCATTATTCCTTCGGGCTGCGGCCGTGATGGCACGCGCTCCGTGGACTTCTGGATATGTATACGCATGCGCGGGCGGCACGCCGCTCGGCGCTCACACCCCGTGCATGCGCAAGAAGCACCTGCAAGGGGTCATCGACTGTATGGTCGAGGTTTGGATTTCACCTGTAACCTTTCTCTTGACCCTTGTTATCCGCAGTAACTATAGCATCAGCATCGCGCCGTGGCGCCGAATTTATGCGCTGCACATTGCAGGCATACCAAACGCTGACGCATCCGTGACATAGTCATTAGGGACGTTCTTAAACGACTATTCCGCGGCGTCGTCATTTTCGGCGAGCTGGGGGAACACGGCGTTTTTGGGCATGGTGGCCTTCGTCAGCGAGGTGAGCTTTTTGCTCAGCGATGTATCCGTCTTGACCAGGTCGCTCAACGTCACAATTTTGTAGCCGTCGGCAATAAGCCCGTCGATAATCTGCGGCAACGCCTCGAGCGTCTGCTCGGAGCACTCATCGCTATCGGTGAGCAGCACGATATTGCCCGGCGTCACCGAATCCAGCACCGTCGAGACCTGCTCGTCGGCACCGTTAAGCAGCCAATCGCCCGAATCGATATTCCACGAGACCACCGCGGACACCAAATCCATCGAGTCGATCCAGTTTTGCTCGTCAAAGGCGGCGTACGGGGCACGCAGCAGCATCGTCTTCACGCCGGTCGCCGACTTGATGGCATCGGTGCCCTTCGAAATTTGCTTGCGCACCGTCTCGCGGTCCGCGCCCTTGAGCGAATCGTCGCTGTAGCTGTTGGAACCGATCTCACATCCGGCGTCGACAATCGCCTTGGCCGTAGCGGGCGAGGCCTCGGCCGCATCGCCCGAAAGGAAGAACGTTGCAGTGACGCCCTTCTCTTTGAGCACCTGCAAAATCTGTTTGGTAGTGCCGCTGGGGCCCTCGTCAAACGTCAGAGCCACGACCTTCTCATTGCCCTTGGGCGCCACGCTGGCACAGGCGACGATGCAATCGGTGGCGGGCAGGACCTCGCCGCGGTCCTGCGTCTTACCCGACTGTTCGCCGACCCACACCTCGGAACGACCCTGGACGCCCCAGGTTTGCACGTACTCGATGGCGCCCGTGCCCTCAACTTTGAGCTTGGGCTCGATGGTCGTAGCCTGCACCTCGTGCTTCTCGTAGACGTTGCGGCCATCTTTAATCGTGATCTTCTCGCCGCCAGTAAGCTCGCGGCTATCCCACTTGCCCTGCTTTACACGCTTGCCGTCAACCTTCACCGACAGCTTTTCGCCGCCATGGCGCTTGAGCACACTGTCGTCGACCGCTAGCAGGTCGCCGGCAGAATAGGTGTCGGTCAGCTCCTGATCATCGATAAGCGTCTGCAGCGTAGAGCCCACGCGCACCGCAGTCTGCTCTCCGTTGAGCACGACGTCCACGCTACGGTTGATGTAGCCCACGACGGCGGCGACAAACAGTACGAACGCGCAGCCCACGGCGATGAGCGCATAGGGCAGGCGAGACGAACGGCGGGGCGAACGCCCGTTGCCGATGCGTGCACTGCGATCGCTAAACCCACGGCTATGGTTGAGGTACATCGCGCCGGGCTTACGGCGACCGCGGCGCTGGCCGCTGGGCAGCTGTCCCAAGTCGCGACGCGCCGTCGGACGCGCATTCGATCGCCCGTTAACATTGGATCCGTTTTGGCGCATGTGTCCTCCCCCATAAACACAGCGAGCCGGAGTTACATGTCTCCGGCTCGCCTCCCATCGTTTGGTATGTCGCTATTTGTTAGCTTTCGACGAGCCCCCGCTCGCCTTTTGATATTCGTCCTTAAAGGCCTTGAACATGCCACGTGTCTTACCGAGCTGCCTGCCCAGTGCGCGACTGCCCTTGTCAACGGCAACCGAACCCTTGTCATCGAGCACCTTGGCACCCTTTTTGACCTTGTCGCCCACCACGACACTCGCCTCGGCAGCCTTGGCGGCCGCACCGCCCGAATACCCGAGCGTCTTGACCTCATCCGAGACGATCATCGCGCCGTTATCGTAGCCGCGCAGCATCGTCGGCGGCACCTGCGTGTCGCCCACCAATATGCTCGATGCAGCGCTGGCGGTCACATAGAACGTCTGCACAATGCCCGAACGCGGTTTGAACTCAACATCCGAGCAATAGCCCACGACATCGCCCGATTCCGTGCGCACGTCCATACCGACCCAGATAATGCAGTCGTCCAGGTTGATATCGAGGCGCTTGGCAGCGGCGGCATCGTAGGTGCCCTTGGCGTCATCGACCGCGATGGCACCCTCGTAGACGCCGATGGCATCGAGTGCCACAAACCGGTCGGGGCGCTCGATCATGCCCGCGATATCGGACTGGCGAACCATAAACCCCACCACGCGCGTGCCGCCCGGCGAAAAGACCGGAAAGTGAATCTTACCGAGCTTTTTGGGGCTGCGCGGCGTGCCGTCCTTTTTAGTACGCTTGTCCTCGGCGGGCTTGCGGTAAACCTTGATGCCGACAAAATCCCCGGTGCGCATTATGCCTCGGTCGAAGGCTCCGCAGCCTCGGTGTCGGCCTCGACGGCGTTCTCGACCACGACATCGGCGGCGGGCGTCACGTTGCCACCCGAAATGGCATCGTTGAGCTGCTCGCGCAGTTGGTCCATGCGCTCGCGGGCCAAGTCGACCTTGGCACGCAGGTCATCGGTCTTAGCGTCGACCATCGGGCCGAAGTCA
>OLOW01001454.1_pt1 | contig 16531 bp, 16 predicted proteins | sample 1672801 | NCBI WGS metagenome assembly OLOW01 (sample SAMEA3136725, study PRJEB25190) | human gut metagenome | biome: human gut; feature: human-associated habitat; material: faeces | place: Austria | collected 2013 | reverse complement strand
GGAGAAGCCGAAGACCGAAGAAAAGAGCGAAGCGAGCGCAACAAAGAGCCTTCGATATGCGCGTGCAGAACCATATCGACCGCTTCAGCCTCGTCAAGGAGGCGCTCAAGCATCTGCCGCAGCTTGGAAACCGCGGCGGACATCTGAATCAGGAAATGAACGATCTTTTGGTCAAACACAAGAACTACATCGCTGAGTACGGGCAGGATCTGCCGGAAGTACTCGCGTGGGAATGGCACTAGACGCGGAGAAACGCTCCGGACAAGGCAAAAAGGACTTGGGCGCAAAGGTTGATCGCAATCCTATGCGCGTTGAGAAACGCTTCGGGCAAGGCAAAAAGGATTTGGGCGCAAAGGAACGCAAACACGCGGGCGCAGCCTGCGGCACACGCGGGTGGTAAAGAAAGCAACGAGGACAAAAGTGTGCAAAACGGAGCCTGCGATTCCTTTGCACACATGCCTGCCATGCATGGCAGGCGCTTCGCAAGGCGCTTTTGTCGTTATTCCGGAAATTTCGTAGCGATATTTCCTACATAACAAAAAACGGAGGAACAGCATGATTTATACAGATTTTCAGGGAGAAAAGATTTCGCAGCTCGGCATGGGCACGATGCGCCTTCCGGTCGTGGACGACGATAATGCGAACATTGACGAGGCGGCGGCACTGGAAATGTTCGATTACGCCTACAAGCACGGCATCAATTATTTTGATACGGCGTGGGGCTATCACGACGGCAACGCGGAGCTGGTGACCGGCAAGGCACTCAGCCGCTATCCGCGCGAAAGCTTCCATTTGACGACAAAATTCCCGGGCTATGACCGCAATAATTTCCCAAAGGTCAAGGAGATTTTCGCCAAACAACTCGAAAAACTGCAGACCGAATATTTTGATTTTTACTTATTCCACAATGTCTGCGAGTACAATATCGAAAACTATCTGAATCCGGCATTCGGGGTCAAGGAATATCTGGTCAGCGAGCGAGCCGCGGGGCGCATCAAGCACCTGGGCTATTCCGACCACAGCGGCATCGAGTGCTTCAAGCGGTTTCTCGCGGCTTATGAGGATGTCATCGAATTTTGTCAGATTCAGCTCAACTGGCTGGACTGGGATTTTCAGGAGGCCAAGGAGAAGGTCAGAATCTTAAACGAAAAGAAGATCCCGATCATCGTCATGGAACCGCTCAGAGGCGGCACGCTGGTCGAGCCGGCAGGCGGCGCGGAAGCATCTTTTCGTTTCCTGCAGTCGATCCCGCGTGTTGTAACGATCCTCTCAGGGATGTCAAATTTGGAGCAGATGCAGGAGAATATCCGCATTTTTGAGACGGACGCGCCGATGGACGACGCCGCAAAAGCAGTGCTGTTCGAAAAGGCGAAGAAGATGACAGAAGGCGTGCCGTGTACCGCATGCCGTTACTGCACGACCTACTGTCCGAAGGGCATCGATATTCCGTACATGCTCAATCAGTATAATCAGATTACTTTCAATCCGGAGGGATTGGCATGGTACACAAGCATGGCGATCGGTGGCGTAGAAAAGGGCAAGAAGCCTTGGGACTGCATCGCCTGCGGCAGCTGTAAGGAAGTCTGTCCGCAGCAGATCGACATCCCGGGCTATCTGGCGAAGCTGTCGGCGAAGCTGAAGGAAGCGTAAGAACATAAAAAACGACAATTGGTATAGGGCAAGGAAAGAGGCTACTGCATGATGCAGCAGCCTCTTTTTGGTATTCCGGCAATATCGTCAGAGAGTCACACACATTTTTTTGCTTAGACCTATCGCGCGAAATTTACAAAGCCTCTTATGTGAAACAATCGGGTTCCACATGATTTAAAAATGCCGTTGACTGCACGCAGCGTGCAGTTTTAGGCTGAGAAGAGAGGTAGAAATGAGTAAAAGCAAAACGTTAAGCGAATTATGCAGTACCTTGCAGGTGTCAAGAAGAGCCATACAAGGGTATGAAAAGACCGGACTGGTAGTAGCAAGCGGGAAAAATAAGTACGGCCATTTGTTATATGATGCGGAGGCAGAGGAACGGATTCGACGCATTAAACTGTATCAACAGCTGGGATTCCGATTAAAGGAGATCAAGGAAATCATGGATGCGCCGAATCAGATCGTCAAGGCAGCTATCAGTCGGCAAATTGAGAATCTGCAATGCGAGATTTATTTAAAAAGAGAAGTGATACGCGAGGCGGAGGAATTGATCGAACAACTTTAAAAATACATGCAAATCAATGAAAATATGGTATAATTAAAACTATGGAAGAAAGATGAAACGAGGTACATATCATGGGAAAAACAGAGGGAAAGAAACTTCTAGGAGAATTTACAGGTCATGCAAAAGAAACTGCAAAAAAGGTTACAAAGAATATCATACAGCGGATAGACCAGAACGATGACGGTAAATTTGATATGTCAGATGTTGCTAAAATAAAAGAAACGACGGCAGAAACAGCGCAAAAAAGTGTGCAGGCGGCGCAAGATGGCATACAGGCAGTCGTTGAAAATGTGCAGGACAAAAGGAAAGTGTGGGAAGCTAAGGCGCTGGCACCGATATTTTCAGAAGATCTGGAAGATGTAGATTTTCATAGACCCAAATTTATCAGAGTGGTAGACCGCAGTAAGAAGTATATGGATAAAGAAGTATGCCAGGGTTCCATTGGTTATCGAAGCAGTGTCAAGGGGTTTGAAATCATCCATCTGTTTCGGGATTCCGTTGTACAGTTTGGAATCAGATTGGTTCCGGACAATAACGGCGAATTTTATTATGTTGATCCAAGCGAGAGGGATCGCTATATTGCATTAGATGATTACTTCGGTTATTTGAAAGTAGCAAGGATCAGTGAGCTGCAAATGATCGCGCAGGAATTGGGTGCAAAATATTTTAAGGTGACATACAAGGAGGAACAGGTTTCATTTTCGGGTCAGAAGAGGAAGGGAAAGGCGAAGGTCGTTGGAGCAGTAGAAACCGAAAACGACAGCAGCGAGAAAAGGTATTCAACGGTCGAAATCGCGGCAGAGATGTCTTTTCCGGGGCACGAACCGGTGGAACCTCAACTGAATTATCTAAAAAAAGATACAAGCATTCAAGCCTTGGTTTCAATGAGACTGCACGAAAGAGGTGCGCTGCTGAACCAAAAATACATGTTGAAACTCAGCAATACGTCAGGATTAAAGGAAAAGGATGCGGTTAAAATTGATGCGATCCTTAAAGGGTTAAAATGTAGCGGGAATACCACGGTAGAAAGTGAAGTAAAAAACGAGGCAAGAAGATTCCTGGAGTACGATATCAGATTTTAACGGTTCCAAACAAAGAAGTGAAAGCGGATAAAAATCTGTACAGTGTTGCCGAGGATAATCTGAAGCAGGCAGTGACCGGACTGATCATGCCGATCGCCGAGGCTGAAGACTACGAAATCGTGTGGGAATAAGGGAGGGCGCATTATGAAAAAGAAAAAAATTTATCGGTGCTTGCAGCAGTGCTGATGACAGCTTTCCTGTTCTGCGGCTGCAGTCAAAGCACGAAGGAAGAAATTTCTCTGGCAAAAGCGCAAAACGTCGCGGAATATACCCTACAGCAACAACCGCGGAAGAAGCTCTGCACGCAGGCGAGCTGTTTGTTCTGGAAGATGAAGGCGTGGTGCAGGCGGCGGCAAGAATTAACCGCGTGCAGGTGCCGGAGTACGCGAATGCAGATTGGGAATACAGCGATGCCCCGGAAGATCAGATTATGGTGCTGCATACACTTGTAGTTGAGCCGAAGAGCGGCGGACGCGGATACGGAAGTGCGTTTGTGGACTTTTATGAAAAACATGCCTTAGAGCAGGGCTGCCCGTACCTGCGTATGGATACGAATGAGAAAAACGCAGCGGCGCGCAGGCTCTATGCACGCTTAGACTATAAAGAAATCGGCGTTGTGGACTGCGAATTTAACGGAATCGCAGGTGTGCAGCTTGTGTGCCTTGAGAAGTCACTATTGACATAATACATAAAAAAATGTATTATAAATATGGATTTCGCAGAAGATATAAGCAAAATACATATGTAAAAACGTGAGGTGGTGCACAATGGAACGGGAATTAATCAAAAGTCTGATTAAGTGGAAAGCAAGCCAAAGCAGGAAACCTTTAATTTTAAAGGGTGTAAGACAGTGTGGAAAAACCTATCTTTTGAAGGAGTTCGGTGTACGCTGCTATCAGGACACCGCTTATTTCAATTTTGAAGAAAACGAAGCACTAAAAACAGTGTTTGAGAAAGACTACGATATTAAGCGGATTATTTTCGAACTCGAGCTGCAGCATGGGAAAAAAATACAAACCGAAAACACTCTAATCATTTTTGACGAAATACAGGAGTGCGGAAGAGCGCTCACTTCGCTGAAATATTTTTGCGAAAATGCACCGGAGTATCACATTGTATGTGCAGGCTCACTTCTCGGTATCGCATTACGAAAACAGCTTTCCTTTCCGGTTGGCAAGGTTGATTTCATGACACTTTACCCTATGAGCTATGTCGAATTCCTGCGGGCATGCGGGGAAGAGAACCTTGCGGATTTCATACAGAGCTTTAAAAAAGGAGATGCAATTCCGGAAATTGCAGCAAACAAGCTCGAAGCATTGCTCAGGCAGTACTATATCATCGGCGGAATGCCAGAGGCTGTCCGGAGCTGGAGCCTGGCACATGACATTGAGGCAGCCGAGCAGATTCAGCAAAACATAATAAACAGTTATGAGCTTGATTTCGCAAAACATGCGCCGGTAAATGAATTTCCGAAGCTTCAGGCAATTTGGCGCTCGATTCCGGAGCAGCTTGCAAAGGAAAATGCCAAGTTTATTTTCAGCCATGTAAAAAAAGGATGGCGGGCAAAGGACCTTGAAGATGCACTGGAATGGCTGATCGGAGCCGGACTTGTTTACAAAGTCCGTCGAATCGAAAAACCTTTCATACCGCTCTCTTCGTATGCGGAGGATACTGCATTCAAGCTGTATATGGCGGATGTCGGGATTCTTCGAAAGCTTTCAAAACTGCCATACAATATCGTTTTGAACTCAAACACAAGCTATAAAGAGTTTAAGGGGTCACTTACAGAAAATTATGTGCTCGGAGAACTGGTTAAGTCTGTGGATGATACCGCATATTACTGGACAAGCGGCAACACGGCTGAGGTCGATTTTGTGATACAGTGTAAAGAAGAAATTGTACCAATTGAGGTCAAGGCTGAGCAGCATCTCAAATCGCGTTCCCTCAGCGAATACAGAAAGAAATATGAGCCAAAACATGCCGTAAAAACTTCTATGCTCGGCGATGCAGCAGGTGAGGAGGTTCTGAAAATTCCTCTTTATATGATCTGCACGATGCCGACATGGATCAAATAAAAAGGAGCCGCCTATGCAGTTGCCGGAATCCACCGACATCGCATAGGCGGCTAAGGCATTTGAATGGGGTTTGTCAAGTAAAATGTGTAAGTTTTAGAAAAAATATTTTGGGGAAGGAAACCTCCCCGTTCCTATACTAGAATGCTTTGAGCGTGTAAACTCAGCAAAAAAGATGGTTATTACACCATCTTTTTTGGATCGACCCATTTCGCGAAGTCCTCTTCGTTGACAAGCCGCAGCTGCAATGCGGCTTCTTTGAGTGTGAGGTTTTCTTTGTGTGCCAGCTTTGCAATCTTCGCGGCGTTTTCGTAGCCGATGTGCGGATTAAGCGCGGTGACAAGCATGAGGGATTTGTTCATGTTCTCATCGATCTTTTGCAGATTTGGCAGAATTCCTTCGGCGCAGTGCAGATTGAAGGAGCGCATCGCGTCAGCAAGCAGGCGGGCGGATTCCAAAAAGCTGCAGATCAGAACCGGCATGAAAACATTGAGCTGGAAATTACCTTGCGATGCGGCAAAGCCGATGGCGGCGTCGTTGCCCATGACCTTCACGCAGACCATGGTGAGCGCTTCGCACTGGGTCGGGTTGACCTTTCCCAGCATAATGGAGCTGCCCGGCTCGTTCTCCGGAATGATGATCTCGCCGATGCCGCAGCGCGGACCGCTTGCCAGCCAGCGGACATCGTTGGCAATCTTCATCAGGTCGGCGGCGAGGGCTTTCATCGCGCCATGGCAGAATACGAGGGCATCCTTAGCGGTCAGCGCGTGGAATTTGTTCGGCGCGGTTTCGAACGGTTTCCCCGTAATCTCGCTGATCTTTTGAGCGGAGAGCTCCGCGAATCCTTGCGGAGCGTTCAGTCCGGTGCCGACGGCAGTACCGCCAAGGGCGAGTTTGCGCACGCCGGCCAGCGACTGCGTCAGCATAGCGCGTGTTTCTGTGAGCATGGCGTACCATGCGCTGATTTCCTGCCCGAGAGTCAGCGGGGTCGCATCCTGCAGATGGGTTCTTCCGGTTTTGATGATATCCGTGTTTTCCTTTTCCAGCCGCGCGAACGTGTCTGCGAGCTGACCGAGTGATTGGAATAAGATTAAAGATGGTTCCGCTGCGGGTTTCTTCGCTCTGGTTTCGCGGTCGGGAAGGTGTCATTGCTGCTTTGAGATTTGTTGACATGGTCGTTGGGATGCACGAGCTTTTTGCCGAGAATTTCATTCGCGCGATTGGCGATGACTTCGTTGACGTTCATATTGGATTGTGTGCCGCTTCCCGTCTGATAAATGACGAGCGGAAAGTGATCCTGCAGTTTTCCGCTGATGACCTCGTCGGCTGCCTGCTGAATCGCGACGGCTCTTTCTTCATCCAGCGCGCCAAGCGCAAGATTTGCCTGCGCGGCGGCTTTTTTGAGGATACCGAAGGCATGAATGATCTCTTCGGGCATTCTTTGCGTTCCAATCTTAAAATTTTCGTAGCTGCGCTGCGTCTGCGCGCCCCAGTAACGGTCAGCCGGTACGCGGACTTTGCCCATGGTGTCGTGTTCGATACGGTATTCCATAGTTTCCTCCTTATTTCTTGACTTTACGTTGCTTCTCCGCAAATCCGCTTTATTTTTGATAACATGCCATGACTGCTTCGGACACGCGTTTGACGACAAGCGGGTTGAATCCGTCAGGCAGGACGTTTTCGGCGGTTAGTTCCTCGTCCGGAATGACGGAGGCAATAGCTCTGGCCGCCGCTTCTTTCATTTCTTCGGTGATCTTCGGCGCGCCGCAGTCCAAAGCGCCGCGGAAAATACCCGGAAACGCGATGACATTGTTGACTTGATTCGGGAAGTCGGAGCGGCCGGTACCTACCACCGCCGCGCCTGCAGCTTTTGCCTCATCCGGCATGATCTCAGGAACCGGATTTGCCATAACAAAGACGATCGGGTCTTTTGCCATGCTGCGGATCATATCCTGCGTGACGATGCCCGGCTTGGATACGCCGATCAGAATATCCGCATCTTTGAGTACATCGGCGAGGGAGCCGGAAAGATGCTGCCTGTTTGTAATCTTAGCCATTTTTTCCTGTTCCGGATTGTTGAAAGGAGCACCTTCGTAAATTGCACCTTCACGGTCGCAGAGAATGATGTCGCCGAACTGAAAACGCAGGAACATTTTGGCAATGGAGATGCCGGCGGAGCCCGCGCCGCTGATCACGATCTTGAGATTTCCGGCCTTTTTGCCTGTTACCTTGAGCGCGTTCAAAATTCCGGCGCTAGCGATGATGGCAGTTCCATGCTGGTCGTCGTGAAAGACCGGGATGTCGCACATTTCGATCAGGCGTTTTTCGATCTCAAAACAGCGGGGCGCGCTGATATCCTCGAGATTGATACCGCCGAAGCTCTTGGATATGAGATAGACGGTGTTTACGATTTCATCCGGATCTTTACTGTTGATGCAGATCGGTACGGCGTCGATGCCTGCAAAAGCCTTGAACAGCGCGCATTTTCCCTCCATGACCGGCATACCGGCTGACGGACCGATGTCTCCCAGCCCTAAAACAGCAGTGCCGTCGGTGATGACGGCAACGGTATTACCCTTGCCGGTATAGGTGTAGGCAAGATGCTCGTCCTTTTGAATTTCCAGACAAGGTTCCGCTACGCCGGGCGTATAGGCAACGGCGAGTTCTTCTTTATTCGTGATCGGGCATTTGCACTCAACGGAGAGCTTGCCCTTCCATTCAGCATGTTTTTTTAATGCGTATTCTTTTTTCTGGTCCATGGTTTGTTCCTTTCATTATTTTATGTATGCAGGAAATATCGCGCAGCGATATTTCCAGAATCACGACAAAGCACCTTACGAAGCGGCGCGCATGAATGAGCGCCATGTGCGCGTAGAAATCTGTATTTCGTTATGCGCACGGTTGTCCCAAAACATTAGTCTTTTAAACAGCCAATCGGGACAACGAAAACACCGTCAGGCCGCCGGTATCCATACTGTGTCCCGGTAATTACTATTTTCAAATCGGGTAAACGCAGTTTAACTTGCGTTTCTTTTCGATTATATTCTTCCACTAACTTCTCTATCGCAATCAAATGCTTCGCGCCTTCATCAATATCAGCACTGCCAAGTTTAAATTCGATCAGAGCGTATCTCCCGTCTCGTAAATGCAGAACACAATCAGCTTCAAGTCCGTAGCGATCCCGATAGTAAGATACTTTCCCACCATAGGCTGCGGAATAAACCTTTAAGTCCCTGATACACAGCGTTTCGAAAATAAAACCGAAGGTTTTCAAGTCAAGATTAAAGTAGTCCGGCTCAACGCCTAAAGCAGCCACCACTAAAGACGGATCTACAAGTTCTTTTTTGTCTGTTGCCTGTATAGCGCTTTTCGAACGTATTGCAGGACACCAGGCTTCTACATCTTGGATTACATATAATTTTTTTAAAATATTAACATAGTCGTAGAAGGTTGTAGCTGAAATTTCAGTGTTGGCGTTCATATCTTTCATGATGGAACTATTTGAGGCAACGGTTGATATATTGCGCGCATAGGAACGGAGCAAAAGCCTTGAAATCGTTTCATTTCTTCTTACCCCATCGACATTTGACATATCCTCCCGACAAAGCCCTTCAAAATAACTTCGTGCCACGAGCAATTTGGACTTGTCGTTTTTTTTCAAAACAGAAGAAGGCCACCCACCTCTGCAAGCAGCAAAAATCAGTTCATCAATAGAGAGATTGGATTCACAGCCATCTTGGAGTGCGTTCGGATGATGAAATAAATCGATCAAAGATATTTGACCATTCGATTCCTTAGACTCGTAAAGGCTCATAGGGTACATCGGCAGAGTATCAATTCGTCCGGTGCCTGTATGCATGATATTGCTTTTATCAATCGAATTCGAACCGGTCAGGATGTATAAGCCGTCCTCATTTCTTTTATCCACCGAAACACGAACAGCATCCCAAATATTGGGAGCAATCTGCCATTCGTCAATCAGTCTGGGGTTTTCACCCAGCAACAGATTGGAAGGCTTTATTTTGGCTGTTTCCAGATACATACTGCGCTTATCCGGATCCTGCAATTCGATATAACTTTTCGCGAATTGCTTTGCTGTTGTTGTTTTTCCGCACCATTTGGGACCGACAATATGAACGGCTCCAAAAGCATCTAACTTCATGGAAAGTTCTTTGTCGCAAATGCGTTTCATATATTCAAATGCCATGATTTACTTACGCTCCTTTGCAATTAGTATACCCCAAAAAATATAAAAAGTCAATTTAAAACGAACAGATTTGTGGCGTTTTGATTTATGAATTTGTTGTAATTTGACGAATAGATTTGTGATATTTCGGCGAATAGATTTGCGATAAAACGCATTGTTTTTTGAAATTCTCATATGCACCATGCACGATGTGACGAATACTTTTTTCTGAAGCTATTTGATATGAGCCGCCAGCGTTATGTGCGGAATTCGAAATCCCATAAAATTTGTGATTGAGCCAAAATGTATTGATTCATACGATTCACTTGCTTGCATCGATTCGGTGAATTAACTTTTTCATTTTACACTTTTTAATGGAGAAACCACGCAAGAAAACCACTTTTGCAAAATATTCTCATTAATGATATAATTGGTTTAGCAAGAAATTTAGTCTTGCGCCTGGCGCGTGTGCTGCGCTGCAGATTGGAAGCCCTGACCGAATACGGGGCAGAACATGGGAACACAGGGGAGGAGGAAGCTGATGAGAGTTTTGAAATTGATTCTTGAAATCTGGTATCTGATATTGCCGGCTGCTGTTTTCATCGGGGGTTTGATTTATCGCAAAATCACACATCAACCGTTTAAAGGTGAGATTCCGCCTGTCGGCGTCCTGCGGGACCTCCCGAGCAGCGTTACGGGCCTCAATAAGCAGGAGGAGAAAATGGATGAAAATACGCAAAGCAAAAGGTGCTGATCCGGATGACATCAAGAAAATCGGTATTGCCGGATATGTATTGAACGGCACTTCGGATGTGCAGCCGACAATCCCATTTTTTGAAAAAAATCCGGAATGAAGGACGCGCGTTATGTCTGCAAGAGATGCAGGCGCACGGCGGGCGCGAGGATCGCGTAAAAGTCCTGTTCGGTTTCAGTTTCGAAGCCGAGCAGGATTTTGATTTTTTGCAGACGGTAGCGGATGGTGTTTTGGTGGCAGTCAAAGTACTCTGCAGTGCGCGGCAGATCGCCGCCGCAGCGTACGAATTGCAGAGCGGTTTCAAAGTATTCCGGTTTTGCCAAAAGGGGCTGCAGGATGGAGGAAGCGTAGCTCTGCATGGAATCGCTGTCTCTTTGAGGAATCAGAAAACGGTAGGTGCCGATCTCGTGGTAGGATGCAAAGCGACGCGCCTCAGCTGCGGAGGCGAGATAAGTCTGATAGCTTTCGCGGAAGCAGAGATCCAGATCCTCATACGGCAGATGAATGTCGCTGCGGCAGACGCAAAGCGGCGCTTCATCGTAATGCAAAAAATCCAAAAGCTGCGTGAGAATGACTTCAAAGGTCTCCGGTTTTGGCTGATGGGCGGTCAGCAGGGCAAAGAGACCGCCTTCATACAGGCAGAGCAGGGCTTTGTCGTTGAGATTACGATTGAGGTAAAAGTTTTTAAGACAGCGTGCCGCGTGCTGATAAAAGGTATCGCGTTCCGCTGCGTCGTCGACTTTGATATAGACGCCCATAACGTGTGCTTTAAAGGCAAGAGAAAGGCTTTTGGCGAGCAGGGTGACTTGAGATTTTGCGAAGTCATCTGCGAGCATGCGGCGGATATTGCCTTCTGTCAGGAGGTTGGTATCGTCGGCGCGAACGGCGTTCATGATTTCATAGATAATATTTTCAAAATAAGCATCGCTGCCAAAACTGAAAAGCGGAAACGCGTGCGCGTTGCAGAAAGCAAGCACATCCTCTGGAAGTTCATGGAAAATTACAGTTTTGTAGGCCAGTCCCGAGACGCCGGCTTCGTAAAGCTGCTGCACGGCGGGCAGCAGCAGCTCCGGCCGGCCTTTGGCGAACAGCAGGCTGGAGAGGACCAGACTGTCCGCTTCAAATGCAGTTTGACGGGGGTAGTCGATATCCGCACAAAATTCATAGTCGCCGATGCCGGCAGAAACGACATAACGGGACAGCCCCTTTTGACCGGCATGCAGCCGGAAGCTGCACAGACTTTGCAGCTGTAGAATATCTTTTACGGTGAGCGCCATAGGAAACCTCCGAATTGTGATGTTTTTATGGTTAGACTTGCGCGGAAGCGCGATCGTACCGGGATCTTGCCGAATTGTTGAATCGACAAATGAATGAAAACCGCAATGATTTTCTGTTAGTATAACACAATTCGTTAGTTTTTTGTATAAAATCAAAAAATTTTTTAGTTATTTTTTGAAAAATACAAAAATGACGGGGGAGGAATACGGTAAAATAAGGATAAGAGCGTTGCTTGAAAAAAGGAAATGAAAAGAGAAATGTAAACAGACATATAGAGCAGCGACAGGATTTGAACGGGAAAGGTGGTTGATAACATGAAAATCAAAACTTTTAAAGTGGAACGTTGGATGAATGAATTTGAGGATGACGCGGTATACAATCTGGGAGAGACCTGTATCGACTCGCTGACTGTCGGGGAACTTTTGAGCCTGTGCGGCGAGGATCCGGATACATTCCTAAAGGGTTTAAAGAATACACGCCTGACTTACAGTCATATCTTCGGCTCACCCCAGTATCTGGAAGGTGTTGCCGGACTTTATGAAGCTCTGAAACCGGAGAACGTGGTACCGACACACGGCGCGATCGGCGCGAACAATCAGGTCATCACGACGCTGATTGAAGCAAAGGACAATATGGTCTGCGTGATGCCGACCTACCAGCAACATTATTCGATCCCGGAATCCATCGGCGCGGAGGTGAGGATTCTGCAGCTGCGGCCGGAGAACAATTTCCTGCCGGACATCGAGGAGCTGAAGTCTCTTGTAGACGAAAACACCAAGATGATCACGCTTAACAATCCGGACAATCCGACCGGTTCCTGGATTCCAAAAGCGGAGATGGAAGCGATGATCGAGATCGCCAGAAGCGTGGATGCGTATATCCTCTGTGACGAGGTTTACAGGGGGATTTCCGAAGACGGAAGCTATATGCACTCCATTGTCGATCTTTATGAAAAAGGCATCTCAGTCGGCAGCATGTCGAAAATCTTTTCTCTGGCCGGACTGCGTATGGGCTGGATCGCGACTCGCGATATGGATGTGATTCACCAGATCCACGAGCGCAGAGACTACGATACGATCAGTTGCGGTGTGCTGGATGATATGCTGGCAGGATTGGCGCTTGCGCATAAGGAAAAGATCTTTGAACGGAACCGCGCGATCCTTTTGAAGAACCGCGAGATCCTCGACAAGTGGGTACAGGAGACCGAGGGCGTCCACTATGTGAAGCCGGTAGCAGGCACGACCGCGCTGGTATATTACGATAAGGACATTCCGTCCTATGACCTGTGCGTGCGTCTGATCCGTGAAAAGGGACTGCTGTTTACGCCGGGTTCGTGTTTCGAGATGGAGGGCTGCGTGCGGATCGGTTACGCGTTCGACTCCAAGCTGCTGGCGCAGGGACTGGAAAAATTCGCGGAATTTTTAAGAGAGAACTAGAGCATACCGGTAAACGTGTGCAGACATGCAGGAAAAAGTATGCAGACAAAATGTGACAATAAGGAGAGCGGGCGATGAAACATAAATTTATTGCCAAACGATATTGGAAAGATCAGTCCACGGCCATGGGACAGTCGGATGAGATGGCGAAAAGCTTTGACGATGTGATCAATCTGAGCTTGGGGGATCCGGATATGACTACGCCGGAGCCGATCATCGAAGCAGCGTTCCGCGATGCGAAGGCCGGACACACCAAATACACAGATTTTCGCGGCGACCCGGAGTTGCGGGCAGAGATCTGCCGCTATTATGAAAAGAATTTCGGTATGCCGGTGCGCGACGAAGAGGTATTTGTGACGGCTTCGGCTTGTCTGGGGATGTATCTGGCATTGGAAGCCATTCTCGACGACGGTGACGAGGTGATCCTGCAGGCGCCGTATTTCACGCCGTATCCGCAGCAGGTGGAGCTGGCGCGCGGCATTTCGGTGGAACTGGCGACCTATGAGGAGGAATACTTTCAGGTGAATGTTGAAAGGCTCGAAAACCTGATCACCGAGCGGACCAAGGCGCTGGTCATCAATTCACCGAACAACCCGACCGGAAACTGCTTAACGACAGAAACCATGCGGGAAATCGCGCGCATTGCCGAAGCTTATGATCTGATCGTCATCAGCGATGAGATCTATACGGCGTACAGTTACCAACACCCGTTTGTGCCGTTCGCGAGCCTGCCGGGCATGGCGTTCGGCGCCTGCGGTGAGGGCTATCTGCGCATGGCCTGCACGGTAGACAAGGCCGTCATCGAAGAAGCCTTTGCGCGGATCGGGCGCATGGCGCTGTTTGGAAAATAATGCAGCAGAGGAATCCGGTTTGGTGCTTTTTGTTTTCACAAGGATCGGGCTGTGCATGCATTGCGGCTTGCCGCATGCAGGAGGTGGCCTGAGCGTAAAAGAAATGAGCAATTATGTTTAACGTCAAAATACTCAGCAAAGAGGACATCATGCAGGTCATCGAGATGCAGCCTGTCATTCAGTGTGTCGAGGATGTGTACAAGCTGAAGAGCGAGGGAGATACGGTCGTATGGCCGACGACCTTCTATGAATTTGATCCGGGGCACGCGGATATGGATATCAAGTCAGGGTATTTAAAAGGTGCGAAGATCTTCGGGCACAAGACTGTGTCCTGGTTCGGCTCGAACAAGGAAAAGGGACTGCCGGATCTTGTTGGGGTGATCGTGGTCTTTGACGCGACCAACGGTCTGCCGATCGGGATCCTCGACGGCGGCTACATCACGGGCCTTAGAACCGGAGCGGCAGGGGCGATCGGCGCAAAGTATCTGGCACGGCCGGAATCTGAGACCTTATTCGTACTGGGCGCGGGGAATCAGGCGGCTTTCCAGATCGCGGCCATGCTGACGCTTTTCCCGGGTCTTAAAAAAATACTGGTTGCCGATATGCTGAATCCGCAGAACGCGGAGCGTTTCATAGAAGCACTGCCGAAGCGTCTGGCGGAGGAATTCGGCATCGACGCGTCCGGCGTGACCCTGGAAGCCAACAGCAAGCTGGAAGAAGCAGTACCGCAAGCAGATGTGATCATCACGGTGACGCCGTCCAAAGCGCCGGTGATCCGCAAGGAATGGGTACGTCCGGGCACACACCTGTCCTGTATCGGCGCGGATGCCGAGGGTAAGGAAGAGATCGATCCGGAAATCTATCGCGACGCAGTCATCTTCGTGGACGATATGGTGCACTGCGTGGAAGCCGGTGAAACGGAAATTCCACTCAAAAAAGGAATCATTAGCCGCGAAGACATCGCCGGCGAGATCGGTGATCTGATTCTGCAAAAGGTGCAGGGCAGGACTTCGGACGCGCAGATTACGATCTATGACGCGACCGGTATGGCGCTTTTGGATATCGCGGCGGGCAAGGCTGCGCTGGATTTGGCACAGGAAAAAAATCTGGGCAGTGACGCGGTACTTTAAACGCGCATGTTGAAAAGGGAAAGGAGAACACCCATGAGTTTTAGTTATGAAGAAGTCAAACAGGCCTATGAACGAATCCGTCCATATATCCGCAAGACGCCGCTGGAGCAGTCGTTCTATCTGGGTGACGAGATACGAAACTATTTTTTCAAGCTGGAATCCTGCCAGCGCGCCAAGAGCTTTAAGATCCGCGGGGCGCTGAACAAGATGATGACGCTGACCGACGAGGAAAAGCAAAAAGGCGTGGCAACGATCTCTTCCGGCAACCACGGCAGCTCCGTCAGCTACGCGGCGTCGCTTTTGGGAATTGAAAACGCGAAGATCATCGTACCAGAGACCACGCCGAAGAGCAAGGTCGACAAGATCAAATATTTCGGTGCGGAAGTCATGCTGATGGGCAAAAACTATGATGAAGCACATGCGCGCGGCATGGCGTATATCGAGGAACACGGCATGACCTACATCGATGCCTATTATGACGATCCGAAGATCTACGGCGGGCAGGGCACGATAGCAATCGAGCTTTTAGAGCAGAATCCGGATCTGGACACAATCGTCGTGCCGATCGGCGGCGGTGGTCTGATCACCGGCATCGCGGTCGCGGCCAAGGCGATCAAGCCGTCGATACGGATCGTCGGCGTGCAGACAGAGGCTTGCCCGGCGATGATCAAGTCTTATGAGGACGGCGTTTTCTACGAGGAATATCCTTGCGAAGATTCGCTCTGCGATTCGCTGATCGGCGGCATCGGCGCGCTCAGCTACGCGATGGCCAAGGACTATGTTGATGATTTTATCGCAGTTTCAGAAGAAACGATCGCCAAGGCGGTCAGCTTCATGGCACGTGAGGAAAAGTATATCGTCGAGGCGGGCAGCTGCACAACGGTCGCGGCTGTCATGGACTACCGGGAGCGGATTGGTGGTAGGAACATCGCGCTGGTACTCTCCGGCGGCAACATCGACGGCGAGGTGCTGTACCGGCTGATGGCGCATACGGACTATAAGGTGAAATTATGAAACAGGAACTGAAAGAAAAGATCGGCCAGGCAATTGAGGCAGTTTTGCCGGAGCTGTTGGAAATCGCAAAGGGACTGTATGAAAATCCGGAGATCGGCGGAGCAGAGAAGCAAACCTCCAAGCTGCTTGTGGCGTGGCTGGAAACGCATGGTTTCCGTGTGGACCGCGACTACTGGAAGATGCCATTCGCCTTTCGTGCTGTACGTGATTCCGGCAAGCCCGGTCCGGTCATTGGATTTTTCGCGGAGTATGACGCACTGCCGGAGATCGGACACGGCTGTGGTCATAATTTGATTTGCACAGCTTCGATGGGCGCGGCCTACGGGTTGGCATCTGTGCTTGATGAAATCGGAGGCAAGGCAATCGTCTATGGCACGCCGGGAGAAGAAAACATACAGTCTAAAACGCTGTTGGTGAGCAAAGGCGCTTTTGATGAAGCTGATGTGGCGATGATGGTACACCCGACGCCGGATCAGACCACAATTGGCGGGCGTACACTGGCAATCGAGTCAG
>OLOW01001453.1_pt1 | contig 16532 bp, 20 predicted proteins | sample 1672801 | NCBI WGS metagenome assembly OLOW01 (sample SAMEA3136725, study PRJEB25190) | human gut metagenome | biome: human gut; feature: human-associated habitat; material: faeces | place: Austria | collected 2013 | reverse complement strand
CGTGATTGAGAACGCACCACATTGCCAGCGCAACGGAAAGGCAGGAGGACTTGTGAGTTACTTCTCAGCCTGCGTCTCGCAGTAGATGCAGCGATAGACCCGCTTTTCCCGGTCGGTGAGCACGAACTCCTGGGGCAGCTCCTGCTCCACGGAGGTGATGCACCGGGGATTCTTGCAGCGCAGCACGCCACGGATGCGCTCCGGCAGCTTCAGGGTGCGCTTTTCCACCAGCTGGCCGTCCCGGATACTGTTGACGGTGATGCTGGGGTCCACGTAGCCGATAAGATCCCAGTCCAGCTCCATCTCACGGTCGATCTTGATGATGTCCTTGCGGCCCAGCTTACCGCTGGTGACGTTTTTCAGGATGGCCACGGTGCAGTCCAGCTTGTCCAGCCCCAGAATGCGATACAGCTCCATGGCCTTTCCGGCGGAGATATGGTCGATGACGATGCCGTTCTGAATGGAATCAATAATCATGATGATGCCCTCCCTTTCAAGCGATGTTCAGCAGCTTCAGAATCAGCGCCATGCGGATGTACTTGCCGTACTGCACCTGCTTGAAGTAGCAGGCACGGGGGTCCTCATCCACCGCCACGGAGATCTCATTGACACGGGGCAGGGGATGCAGGATCCGCAGGTCCGGCTTGGCGTTTTTCAGCTTCTCCGGGGTGAGAATGTAGCTGTCCTTTAGGCGCAGATAGTCCTCCTCGTTGAAAAACCGCTCCCGCTGGACACGGGTCATATAGAGGATATCCAGCTCCGGCATCACCTCATCCAGAGAGGTAGACTGGATGTAGGGGATGTTCCTGCTCTTGATGTACTGCTCCTTGACGTAGCGGGGCAGCTTCAGCTCCTCCGGGGAGATGAGCACGAAGCGGATGCCGGTATAGCGGCTCATGGCGGCCACCAGAGAGTGGACGGTGCGGCCGAATTTCAGGTCGCCGCACAGGCCGATGGTCAGATCGTCGAAGCGGCCCTTCTCCCGGTGGATGGTCAGCAGATCCGTCAAGGTCTGGGTGGGGTGGTTGTGGCCACCGTCTCCGGCGTTGATGATGGGCACCAGCGAGTGGCGGGAGGCCACCAGCGGAGCACCCTCCTTAGGGTGGCGCATGGCGATGATATCGCTGTAACAGCTGACGGTGCGGATGGTGTCGGACACGCTCTCGCCCTTGGCGGCGGAGGAGCTGCTGGCGGAGGAGAAGCCCAGCACCTGCCCGCCCAGACTCAGCATGGCGCTCTCGAAGCTGAGACGGGTGCGAGTGGAGGGCTCGAAGAACAGGGTGGCCAGTATTTTGCCGTCGCACTTGTGGGCATAGGCGGCGGGATGGTCGATGATGTCGCAGGCGGTGCTCACCAGCTCCATGATCTCCTCCGGGGACAGCTGCAAAATGTCAATGAGATGGTTCATACGGTTCATTCTCCTTTTCTGATCCAGTTTTCGTCGGAGGGGTCATCCCGGAAGGCCAGCAGCCGGGCCACGTCCCCCTGCGTGATGTATCCCTGCTGGACGCCCACCTGAGCGATGGTGTCCAGATCGGTGAGGCTGACGCACTTGACACCGGCCTCGGCCAGCCGCTGGCGGCCCTTGGCCATGCCGTAGGTGAAGATGCTGATGACGCCCAGCACCTCCGCTCCGGTGGCCCGCAGGGCGGCCACGGTGTCCAGCACACTGCCGCCGGTGGAGATCAGGTCCTCGATGACCACCACCCTCTCGCCGGGGGTCAGCTTGCCCTCGATCTGGTTCCTGCGGCCGTGATCCTTGCTGCCGGAGCGGACGTAGCCCATGGGCAGGCCCAGAAGGTGGGCGGCGATGGCGGCATGGGCGATACCGGCGGTGGCGGTACCCATGAGCACCTGCGCCTCCGGGTACTCCCGGCGGACGGTGTCGGCAATGGCCTGCTCCACCTCGTTCCGGGCCTCCGGGGCGGTGAGGATCAGGCGGTTGTCGCAGTAGATGGGGCTTTTGATGCCGCTGGCCCAGACAAAGGGCTCGTCGGGCCGCAGAAACACCGCTCCGATGGAGAGCAGGTGCCGGGCAATGTGGGTGCGGATGTTGTCCATAAGTTCCTCCTATTCCTGCAGCAGAAGCTGCTTGAGCTCGTGAAGATCGGCGGCCAGATAGTCGGCTCCGGCGTTTTCCAGTTCCTCCCGGCCGCCGTAGCCGTAGAGAACGCCGATGGCGGGCAGACCGTTTTCATGGGCGCCGGCGACGTCGAAGCGGCGGTCGCCCACCATGACGGCGGGGCCGTCCGTGCCGCTGCGGCGCAGGGCGTCGGCCACCACGCTGCCCTTCTGCGCACTGGACCGGTCCTTCCCCTGTGCACCGCAGATGCGGTGGAAGTAAGCGGCCAGACCGAAGTGCTCCATGATGCGGATGGCGAATTCCTCCGGCTTGGAGGTGGCGATGACCAGCTTCAGCCCGGCTCCTTGCAGGCTCTCCAGCAACTCCGCCATGCCCTTGTAGGGGATGTTCTCCGCCCAGCCCTGCCGGGAGAAGTACACCCGGAAGTCCTCCACGGCCCGATCTGTCTGCTCCTCCGTCAGGCCGAACAGCTCCGGGAAGCTCTCGTGGAGGGGAGGGCCGATGAAGGAGGTGAGGGTATCGGGGTCAGCGATGATGCCCTGCTGCCGCAGGGCGTAGGCCACGGCGCAGGTGATGCCCTCCTTGGGGTCTGTCACCGTGCCGTCCAGATCGAAAAGTACCGTATTCCAGCGCATCAGCCCACAAACTCCTTTACACAGCGGCGATAGGCCGCCACAGGGTCCTCCGCCTGCGTGATGGGGCGGCCCACCACGATGTAATCAGAGCCCAGCTCACGGGCCTTGGCGGGGGTGGTGACCCGCTTCTGATCCCCGGCATCCCCTCCGGCGAACCGGACGCCGGGGGTCACCGTCAGGAAGTCGGCCCCGCAGCGCCGGTGGATGGCTCCGGCCTCCAGCGGGGAACAGACCACACCGTCCAGCCCCGCCGCAGCGGCGTTGGCGGCGTAGCTGAGCACCACCTCCTCCAGCGGGGCGTGGATCAGCAGCTCCCGCTCCATGCGCTCCTGATCGGTGGAGGTCAACTGGGTGACGGCGATGAGCAGAGGGCGGGTGCCGTCGGGGCGGGTGAGGCCCTCCAGAGCGGCGGTCATCATGGCGGCGGTACCGGCGGCGTGGAGGTTGATGATGTCCACATCCAGCGCCGACAGAGCGGCCATGGCCTTTCTCACCGTGTTGGGGATGTCGTGGAGCTTCAGATCCAGAAAGATGCGGTGGCCCCGGCGGCGGATCTCCCGGACGATGGCGGGACCCTCGGCGTAAAACAGCTCCATGCCCACCTTGACGAAGGGCTTCTCCTCTGTGAAGCGGTCCAGAAAAGCCAGCGTTTTCTCCCGGCTGTCGAAGTCCAGTGCAATGATAACGTCTTTACCCATGATGTGCTCCTCCTATGATATCCGTAAGCTGCTGAATGCCGTACCGTTCCATGGCGGCAGGCAGGTCCTGTATGATCTTCCGGCAGGCGCAGGGCTCCACCAGATTGGCGGCTCCCACGCCCACGGCGGTGGCCCCGGCCAGCATCAGCTCCAGCACGTCCTCGGCGGTGCTGACGCCGCCCATGCCCACGATGGGAATGTCCACGGCCTCGTAGACCTGATATACCATCCGCACCGCCAGCGGAAAGATGCCGGGGCCGGACATTCCGCCGGTGCCGTTGGCCAGCAGGGGACGGCGGCGCTTCAGATCGATCCGCATCCCCGGCAGAGTATTGATAAGGCTGACACCGTCGGCCCCGGCCTCCTGACAGGCCCGTGCCACGGCAGCGATATCCGCCGCAGCCGGGGAGAGCTTCATGATGACCGGCTTTTTCGTCACGTCACGGACGGCCCGTGTGACGGCGGCTGCCGTCCGGGGGTCTGCGCCGAAGGCGGCTCCGCCGCCGTGGACGTTGGGGCAGGAGATATTCACCTCCAGCCAGCCTACCTGCTCCACCCCGTCCAGCTGCCGGCATACTTGGGCGTATTCCTCTATGGAAAAGCCGCTGACGTTGGCCATTACCGGCTTGTGAAAGACCTCCCGCAGACGGGGCAGCTCCTCCCGGATGACGGCCTCCACACCAGGGTTTTGCAGCCCCACAGAGTTCAGCAGGCCCCCGGCGTACTCAGCGATGCGGGGGGTGGGGTTTCCGTACCGGGGGGTGAGCGTCGTCCCCTTGAAGGAGAAGGTCCCCAGACAGTTGATGTCGTAGATCTGTGCAAATTCATACCCATAGCCGAAGGTGCCGCTGGCGGGGATGACGGGATTCTCCAGCGGCAGGCCGCAGAGGGTGACGGCGGTATTTACCATACGATCTCCTCCCTTCGCAGGACGGGGCCGTCCTTGCAGATGCGCTTGTGGCCGTACTTGGTGCGGCAGGTGCAGCCCATGCAGGCCCCGAAGCCGCAGCCCATGCGCTCTTCAAAGCTGAACTGCCCATCGGTGCGGCAGCGCTGCCACACGGCGTGGAGCATGGCCTCCGGCCCGCAGGTATAGAGGTGGGTGTAATTCACGCCCTCCATGCCGTCGGTGACAAGGCCGCAGGTCCCGGCGCTGCCGTCGGCGGTGAGGAGCCGGACAGTGACGCCCAGCGCCTGCAGCTCCTCCGCCAGAAAGATGTCCTCCGCCCGGTTGTAGCCCAGCACCGCCGTGACCTGACGGCGCTCCGCCGTCAGACGGCGGGCCAGTCCGTACAGGGGCGGGATGCCGACGCCGCCGCCCACCAGCAGGGGGCGCTCCCCGGCGAGAGATGTGTCGTAGCCGTTGCCCAGCCCTGTCAGCACATCCAGCTCCGTTCCGGCGGAGAGATGGGTCATGGCCGCCGTGCCGTGGCCCAGCACCTTATAGATAAGGGTGGCGGCACCGGGCTCCCAGTCGCAGACGGAGATGGGGCGGCGCAGGTAGAAGCCGGAGAGCTTCAGGTTTACGAACTGACCGGGGGCCGTGATGGCCTCCGTGTCGCCGGCAAGGCGCAGCCGGTAGGTGTCCGGCGTCAGCGGCATATTTTCCGTAATGGTCCATGTGACCTGCTTCATGTGCGGTCCTCCTTGGAAAAGAGATCACCGGCCTGCCAGACGAAGCGGCCGTTGCAGACCGTCAGCAGGCAGCGGGCCTGTACCGGCCAGCCGGTGAAGGGGGTGGCCTTCCCCTGAGAGAGGAAGTCCGCCGGGTCGATGGGATACGAAGCCGACAGGTCAAAGACCGTGAAATCGGCGTGGGGGCCATCCAGCTCCCCCTGCGGGAGGCCGAAGCGGCGGCAGGGAGCATCGTGGAGCAGCTCCATCAGACGGGGGAAGGAGAGCAGGCCCGGCTTTACCAGATAGGTATACAGCAGGGGGAAGGCGGTCTCCAGCCCCACGATGCCCATGGCGCTCTTCTCCAGCCCGCGGGACTTCTCCTCGGCGCTGTGGGGGGCGTGATCGGTGGCGATCATGTCGATGGTGCCGTCGGCCAGCCCCTCCAGCAGGGCCTCCCGGTCGGCGGGACTGCGCAGAGGGGGATTCATCTTGAAGCGGCCGTCCTCCTGCAGCATGGTTTCGTCCATCAGCAGATAGTGGGGGGCCGTCTCGCAGGTGACGTCCAGCCCCTCCGCCTTGGCCCGGCGGATCAGGGCCACGCTCTCCTTGGTGGAGATGTGGCAGACGTGGTAGCCGCAGCCGGTCTGGCGCACCAGCTCCAGATCCCGCCGGATCTGCCCCCACTCGCTTTCGGAGCAGATGCCCCGGTGGCCGTGGGTGCGGGCGTAAGCCCCGTCATGGATGTAGCCCCCGTGGAGGAGGGAGTTGTCCTCGCAGTGGGCCACGATGAGCTTATGAAGCCCCTTGGCGGTTTCCATGGCAAGGCGCATCTGCGCCTCGCTCTGCACACCTCGCCCGTCGTCGGAGAAGGCCGCCACATAGGGGGCCATGGCCGCCATGTCCGACAGCTCCTCCCCCAGCTGGCCACGGGTGATGGAGCCATAGGGGAGCACCCGGATGGCGGCATCCCGGCGGATCAGGGCCAGCTGCTGCTTCAGATGGGGCAGGCTGTCCGGCACCGGGTCCAGATTTGGCATGGCACACACCGTGGTATATCCGCCGTGGGCGGCGGCTTGGGTGCCGCTGGACATGGTCTCCTTATAAGAAAAGCCCGGTTCACGAAGATGCACGTGCACATCAACGAAACCGGGACATATCACAAAAGAAGAGGCGGGAATATGAACGGGAGAAACACTGGCGCCGTGGTGGATCTCAAAAGAGAAAACAGCATCCCCACGGGTGAGAACACCTCGGCGGAATATCTGGGCATCCTGAAAAACGACGGTCACGGTGATCACCTCCGCATGGCAAATTTTTATTAGATTACCACACAGCGGGCCGCTTGTCAAGACGGGCCGCCACGATTTTTGTCACATTTTTCGTTGCGTTTTGACCGGGGATATGATACCATGCAGAAAAAACCACAGCGGCGCAGTGCTGTGCCGGGAAGGAGCCTTTATGAAAAAAACGCCCAAACCCAGAGATACGGCCCGGCGGCTGAAGGAGGCCATTCACAAGCAGCCGGCGGTGTTCGCCGTATATGTGGCCCTGCGGTTGATCGTGCTGGCGGAGCTGGTCATGTCAATCATCCGGGGCGAATATGAAAGCGCCTTCATCTGTCTGCTGGTGCTGGCGCTGTTCATCCTGCCGTTTTTCATTCAGCAGAACTTCGGTATCCAACTGCCGTCGGTGCTGGAGATCATTATCCTGCTGTTCATTTTCGCAGCGGAGATACTGGGGGAGCTGGAGTGTTACTTCATCACCTACCCCAACTGGGACTCCATGCTCCACACCACCACGGGCTTCCTCTGCGCCGCCACGGGCTTTGCCCTTATCGACATCCTGAACCGCAACAGCCGCATCAAGTTCCAGCTGTCGCCGGTATATGTGGCGCTGGCGGCCTTCTGCTTCTCCATGACCGTGGGGGTGCTGTGGGAGTTCTTTGAGTTCGGCATGGACCGGGTGTTCCATCTGGATATGCAGAAGGACACCGTGGTGCAGAGCATTACCTCCGTGATGCTGGACCCCACCAACAGCAACACCCCCATCACCATCGACGGCATCCACTCGGTGGCCGTCAACGGCACGGATCTGGGCTTTGACGGGTATCTGGATATCGGGCTGTACGATACCATGGAGGATCTGTTCGTCAACTTCATCGGCGCCGTGACCTTCAGCGTCATCGGCTACTTCTACATCAAGCACCGGGGCAAGGGAAAGCTGGCGCAGGCATTTATCCCCACCCTGTCGGAGGACGAGGACAAGGGGGCATCGCTGCCGGAGGGAGACCCCGGAGCGCCGCCGGAATCGGAATAACGACAAAGGAGGCAGGCACTTTTGTGCCTGCCTCTTTTGCTATAAGGGGTCAATCGTCCTGCTCCATATCGTATTCCAGCACAGCGCTGGTATAGGCATCGATGACATATTCGTACTCCATGCCATCCGCCTTGAATTCCACCTCGTATACCCAGCGGCCATCCTCGTCATCCAGCTCTACATCCATGTCGTAGGCCTGACTCTCTGACACACCGGCGTGGGTCAGGGCAGCGGCCTTGGCTGCGGCGTGGCCGATCTGCCCGGTGGGCTGGGCACTGCCGGTGGGCTGGGCATCATCGTCGTCATCGTCGTCATCGTCGTGGTCATCATCATAGTCATCGTGGTCATCCGCATCGTTGTGACCGTCCGGCTCCACATAGGAGGTGAGCACAGCGCCGGTATAGGCATCGATGCGATACTCGTACTCCGTACCGCTGCGGTCCTCCAGCTCCACCTCGTAGTGGGCGGGAACCTCGTCCAGCTCAGCGTCCACCTCCTGCTTGGTCAGCTGGTCGGCGGACTGCCCGCAGGTGAGCAGGGCGATCTCCAGTGCTCGCTCCATGCCGATGGGCATGGCAGGAGCGCCGGTCTCGGCCAGATCCTTCAGCTCACCGATGGAGAGCCTGGACAGCTCCTCAAAGGACAGACTGTTGTTCAGGGCGAGGATACGGTTCACCAGCGCCGCCTTGCCGGTGGAGATGCGGTGGTCCTTGGCCTGCTTCTCCAGAGACGTGTCCTGCGTGACCGTCTGGGTCAATACGGAGGCCTGAGAGGCGCTGTCCCGCAGGATGCCGTCCACGGCGGCGGAGAGGTCCTGCTGCAGTCGGTGAGCCCGGCTCTGATCCCGATCCTCTACGGAGATCATGATGGCGGAGGAGATGCTCTCCAGATAGCCGTTGCGGACCAGACTGCCGACGATGGCGTTTACTGCCACATCCAGCTTGGCCCCCTTCAGATCCTCGCCGCCGCCCATATCCGCCAGAATGGCATGGGCGTCGTCGTTCATAGGCACGCAGGCCAGAACCTTTTCATTTTGGTTGACCCGCAGCTCGATGCTGGGGTTGACGTCGATGGAGACCACGGAGGCCACAGCATTGGCCTGCCGCAGAAACAGTCCGCCGCCGCACAGCAGCAGAAGGGCCAGACAGGCCGCCATCGCCATCCATTTTTTCAGGGAGTGAGGTTTTGTTTTCATGGGGATTTCCGTTCCTTTCCGCTTCTCACAGCGGGAGAGAACGCCGTCCACGTCATGGGGGGCTGTTTTTTCCAGCGCTTGTGCAAGGCACTGTTCCAGCTTTTCATTTGTCATGGGCGTTATCTCCTTCCAGATCAGCACGCATTTTTCGGATCGCTCGGTGATACTTCGACAGGACGGTGGGGAGGGGCAGCTCCAGCAGAGCGGCGATCTCCCGGTGCTTTAGCCCGGTGACGGCATGGAGCAGTACGATGCGCCGCTCCTCCTCCCCCAGACGGGACAGAACGTGCTGCAGCAGCGTTCGCTCCTCTGTGGTCAGACCGGTCTCCTGCTGGGGAATGGCGTCCCATTCTGCCTCGCTGAGAACGGCGTGGCGCTCCGTGTGCCGCAGGCGCATCAGGCACAGATTCCGGCAGACCGTCAGCAGCCAGCCCATGGGAGAGCCGGTGGGGCGATACTGCGGGGCGTGATCCCACACATGAACGAATACGTCCTGCGTGATATCCTGTGCGTCGTGGGTGTTTTTCAGGTACGACAGCGACAGACCATACACCGCCGTTCGGGTGAGATGGTAGAGCTGCGCCAGCGCATCCTGCTGCCCGGCGGCGATGGCGGCCAGCAGCTCCGTCAGATGAGCACTGCTGCCGGCATATTCGGTTGTGGCGGGCCATGCAGTCATAGGCTTTTATCTCCTGTCATCCCTGTAATGCGTGGAGATGCGGTTTTATTGCGTGAAAAATAAAAAAATTTGCCAAGCCCGCAAAGAAGGACTCTGCGGGCCTGACAGACAACTTAATTGTTGCCGGTGGGGATATAGGGCAGCAGGGCGGCGGCCACGCCGGAGATGGGCATGGTCTGCAGCCAGATACGTCCGGGACCGGTGAGGACGGTGTTGAAAAGGCCCTCGCCGCCCAACAGCTTGTTCTTCATGCCGGGAACCTGACGGATCTCCATCTGCACCCCGGCGGTGAAGCTCGCCACGTTGCCGGTGTCCACCACGATCTGCTGACCCGGCTGGAGGTCATACTCCACCAGCGTGCCGTCGATCTCGGCAAAGGCCATGCCGCTGCCGCTGAGGCGCTGCATGATGAAGCCCTCGCCGCCGAAGAGGCCTGCGCCCAGCCGCTGGTTGAAGTGGATGGACAGCTCTACTCCCGGCACGGCGGCCAGAAAGGCGCTCTTCTGGAGGATCATATCGTGGCCGGGAGTGATGGCGATCTCCTTGATCTGGCCGGGGAAGCTGGAGCCGAAGGCGATCATCCCGGCGCCGTGAGCGGTGTAGATGTTCTGGAACATACTCTCGCCGGAGAACATTTTAGAGAACATCCGCCCCAGTCCACCGCCATGGGTCTGCATCTCCATATTAGGGCTCATCCAGACCATGGAGCCACGCTCCGTGACCATCTGCTCGCCGTTTTCCAGCTGACAGATCACCACGGGGAAGGGAGTGCCTTTGATCTCATAACGCATGGTGGTATCCTCCTTACGATTTTCCGGCAGAGAAGGGAAGAACCTCCGCCGTGTGTTTTCTGGTATGGCTCCAGTATAGCAGAGAAACGGAACGAAAGGAAGAAGAAAATATACCCGAAGCCTTACATTTTGCAAGAAGCGGCTCAGGACTCCATCGTCTCCGGCTCCTTGCGGAGGGTCTTGACGAAGCAGAGGAAGTACACCAGATGCGCCGCCTGCCGCGCCGACAGCGTGCTCCATTTTGCGGGCATCCTTGGCAGCGGTGCCTCGCTGACGCCCAGCCGGATGAGAAAATCCCGGAGCATTTGATTTTATTCGTAGATGCTCTGAGCGACCCCCGGTCCCCAGAGCCGTCAGATGGATGGCCTTGGCTGGCGCTGTCTCGCAGAGAGGCGTTGCCCATGGAATACTGCTGCGGATTGCTGGCGTTCTTCATGTTGATGCTGGCGTAGTAAACACCGTCGGTAGCGCTCCTCCGTGGCCCGGACGGCCTCCATGGTGCTGTCAGAGCAGTAAAGCGCCCAGTAAAAGGAATCCCGCTGGGCGCTCTCCAAGTCCCCCCAGAGAAGGGGGGCAGTGTACTGGTGGATGCGGCCAAGGTGGTGACGAAGCTGGAGCGCATCGAGTATGTGGAGGACCCGCATCTGGGCAATGGCTCCTACTGCGTGGTGGAGAGGCACGCAGACGGCGGGGCGTGCAGTGTGCCGGACTACGCCGTCATCAAGCTCTTCCGCCACATCGTGCAGGGAGAGGGACCGGACACCATCGTCCGGGGGATCGACGAGGCCATCCAAGCGCTGCCGGAGGGGCATGACACGGTGTGTACGGACGGGATATTCTCTCAGGGGGAGTGGCAGCTGCTGTCCATTGCACGGGCCGCAGCGGCAGACCCCGCTGTGCTGCTGCTGGATGAGATCACCGCCAATCTGGATGCCGAGACGGAGGCCCGTGTACGGGAGGCTCTGCGTCAGGCCTCCCGTGGGCGCACCGTCCTCTCCGTTTCCCACCGCATCTATGAGAGTCTTGGCGGCAGGACTGTGGAGATCCGGCCCCAAGAACAGTAAATGCCGGGAGTGCAGCCCCGGAGGCCGTGGGGCCTCCGGGGCTGCAAAAAGCCGGGGAAAGAAACGGTTGACAGTGCCGATGGGTTCTGCTATGATGGGCTGTGGTCAAAAAAGACCTATTTCAACCATCAACGGAGGTGAATGTTCATGGATAGCTGCGGAAGTACAGGACGAAGCCGGGTATGCGGCCCGCAGAGACACAGGGTGTGGTCATCCATGGACAGGAGCTGACCACATTCTACTTTGTTGTGTCCTTCTGCACCGCACCGGAGACGTCTTGCTGTGGCAACTATCTCTGAGGCGGTGTATTTTTGCGCCCATTTTGCCCAAAGTAGCGTCAAAGGAGGACAAGAATATGATGAACAGAATGGTAAACAAGGAGTTCGCACAGGAAATCGCAGCGGTCATCCGCACGGCCCAAAACGGGGACCGTCTGCCGGAGCTGCTGAAGCACTATCACCAGCGGGATGTGGCCAAGGCCGTCACCCTGCTGACGGATGCGGAGCGGGAGCGGCTGTTCCGGCAGCTGGACGCCCGGACGCTGGCAGAGATATTCCCCTATCTGGACGATGCCTCCCGCTTCCTGGCGGAACTTCCGGCGGATCTGGCGGCGGCGGTGATCACCGACATGGACACGGCGGATGCGCTGGATATGCTGCGGGAGCTTCCGGCGGAGAAGAAGCAGGCTCTGGCCGCCCATCTGGACGACGACACCCGGAAGGATGTCCGGCGGCTGCTGGCCTTTCATCAGGAGGAGATCGGCAGCCGCATGAGCGGCAATTTCGTCTGCATCCCGGACACACTGACCGTCTGCGGCGCCATGAACGAGCTGGTGCGGCAGGCCGGTGAGCATGACAATATCTCCACGCTGTATGTGGTGGACGGCAGCGGCGTCTTTGCCGGGGCCATCGACCTGAAGGATCTGATCATCGCCCGTGAAAACGATCCGCTGAGCGGGATCATCCGCCGCAGCTATCCCTATGTGTTGGCCCATGAAAAGGTGGAGGACTGCATCGACCGGATCGCAGAGTATGAGGAGGATTCCCTGCCGGTGCTGACGGAGGACGGAAGGATCGCCGGTATCCTCACCGCTCAGGATCTGGTGGAGCTGGTGGATGACGCCATGGGCGATGACTACGCCAAGCTGGGCGGCCTGACCTCGGAGGAGGACCTCCGGGAGCCTGCCGCCGTCAGTATGAAAAAGCGTCTGCCGTGGCTCATCGTGCTGCTGTTTCTGGGCATGGGCGTCTCGTCGGTGGTGGGCATCTTCGAGTCCGTGGTGGCGGTGCTGCCCATCGTCATCTGCTTCCAGTCGCTGGTGCTGGATATGGCGGGCAACGTCGGCACCCAGTCGCTGGCCGTCACCATTCGTGTCCTCATGGACGAGAACCTTACCCTGAAGGAGGAGCTGGCCCTGCTGGGCAAGGAGATGCGGGTAGGTCTTCTCAACGGCGGGTGCCTGGGACTCATGGCGCTGGCGGTTTTAGGGGTCTACATCCATGTGTGCAAGGGCTATGCGTGGGGGTCGGCTTTTCTGATCTCCGGCTGCGTTGGGGTGTCGCTGGTGGTGGCCATGGTGATCTCCAGCCTTGTGGGGACGATGGTTCCCATGCTGTTTCATAAGATCCACATCGATCCGGCGGTGGCCTCCGGCCCGCTGATCACGACGGTCAACGATCTGGTGGCCGTGGTGACCTACTATGGACTGGCCCTGCTGTTTCTGGTGAATGTGTTCCATCTGTGAAAAAAGAAGTACCCCTGTAACCTGACGGTTACAGGGGTACTTGTCATAACGCAACACGATCCGCATGGAGGTATACGCTTTTTTTCGCAACTGCCCGCAGGGACAGATACTGCCAGTCGTTCTGACTGTTGCAATCCGGATTGACGTTGGCGATCTCCTCGTCCTCCGTACCATCCGAATACTAAAAACGCAGCACGATCCCGAATCTGCGGCTTGTGCCGGAGGTCAGCGGCACGGAATCACCTTTGGCCCAGCATCCTAATGCATAGACATCTCCGGCACTGCCGGGAATAAGAATGTTTTGATAAGCCTGTTTGATAGAACTACTCCCAGTGCTCTCCGTTTTTCCCGGATTCTACCCAATCCTGCATTCTGAACATGATGCCCTTGTTCTTATTGGCCTCATACCATGTCTGGACAATATGGGCGATATATCGTTTTCTGCCCTGATTCACAGCCTGATGAACTTCTACATCGGCACCACACAGGCCGGAGACAACAAATTTGTCTCCCTGATGCTGGTCTGTGCCCGCCACATGGCGAAGGCGGGCACCCAGTGGGGCTGCAAGAAATACATGAACAGGAAGCATTTGGAGGCGGCTCTGGATGACGTCTCTATTGCCGGCTGACTTCACTCAGCCGGAGCCTGCAAACAATTTTGCGCATAAATCTTGACGAGACCGATCTCAATGCCGCCCTTCAGCGTTACTATGATCTCGCTCATGGTTCCTCCGTATTCTGAAATTTGGTTGGCTGCAAATCTCAGAAACGGGTGGCGGGCCGCGGCAGCGGGGGCACGCACAGGGCGGAAAAAAGCCCACAGAGACACCGCTGTGGGCATGGAAGTATGCAAAAATGCGGACGCTGGGGGGATGATCTTCGGATAGACGCAACGAATCAACTTCTCTTATGCTTGCGCATGGACAAATAGAGGAAGAATGTACTTACTCGGAGGAGACAGCGTCGAGGGGAGGAGGACATCCCATAGAAACCGCCCTTCTGACATAAAGCCAAGGCTATATCCTTGTTGGACAAATACGGCATCCGTGTGGATCTTGCAGCGATCATAGAGAAAAAATAAGAGAGACTGCAATACAGCAGTCTCTCCCACACTCAAAATTTTCACGAAAATTCAGGATCGTCATGGCACAAATGGCTTCGGTGGTTGTTATGCCGCCTATAGTCGAATATCTGCCGGATCTCTCAAAGCATCATATTGTCGGTTTATTCTGTTTTTATGCGGTTACACAGTGCGCAAGCAGATATGTCCTACCCGTCTTCACAAAAAGCAACAACGACGATTCCGGGTCGTTCAGCTCCGCTGCGCCCAGCGCTGCGTGGTGTGTAATCCGCGACACGGTGAAGGCATACCGAACACCCCGTGCATCGGTGAACATCACGCATTCTCCGGCGTCCAGTTGACTGATAAAGGCGAAGCAGTCCTCGCCGCCGCTGCCGCCAATGACCAATGTCCCGCTATACAGTGTTCCACTGTAGCACGCGGGGCGAAACGGGAACGATCCTGTGTCCCAATCCGCCGCCACTGGCAGCGAAACGCCGTGCTCCGGCAGTTCTATAAGACCGATGTAGTCACGCCCGTTCAGCTCCAGCCGGGGCATTTCCTCGTCGGCATGGTCGCCGATCACGCCGGCGATCGGCTCAGCCGTCAGCATTTGCAGCCGATGCGCAGCCTCGGTTCGCTCATCCCGCTGCGCCGCGCTTTTCCATACGCTGAGCAAGGCAAGCCCCACCGCCGCTGCCACCAAAATCGCTCCCGCAAGCAGGAGTAGCCCGGAAAATGTTCTATTTCTTTTCATGCTTCTGATTTCTGTTCAACACTCCCAGCAGTAGAAGCGCCAGCCCGGATACCGCCATGCAGACGATATACAGCATCAGGTGGGACTCGTCTCCCGTCTGAGGTCTGTCTCCCGGCCCCGGCGTAGGTTTTGGGGTAGGCTCCGGCGTGGGTATCGGCTCGGGTACAGCACTGTGCGTATTGGTCACAAAGAAGCTGCTGCCGCTGCGCTGCACCGTGACGGCGTAGCCCTCCGGGACATTTCGCTCCAAAACGATCCATGTGCCGCCGACAGCCGTCCAGCGGTACATCCAATCGTTGTCGGCAGACAGCGTCTGCCTTTCCTGCTCCACGCCGTCTCTGTAGATGGCGATTTCCACGCTGGCGGGGCGCTTGTCTGAGGATTTTTCTCCCGCCCAGAGCTTTACCACCGTGTAGGTGACGGGCGTGTCCGGCTCGTCCCCGCCGGGCTTTTCGGTGTACTTGGGTGCGGCGGTCACATCGTATCTCCAATTTCCACCTTCGCCCACGCCGGGAACGGCAATGAGCGACGGCGCATACTGCCGGGTGCTGCCGCCCACTTCCATGTCGGCCTCATCCACAAGGTACATACCTGCGGAAAGCCCGGTAAACACAGCCCTTCCGTCTGCGCCGGTAACGGCGGTACCGTCCGGTGCGAGGGCATCCGCCGCTATATACGCCAGCAGAGTGTCACGCAGGGCATCCCACTCCGCCTGACCGTTCCCGGCGGGCATAAAGATGCCGTATCCCGCGAATGCGCCGCAGAGAGTGTAACGCCCGTTGGACGAAATGTCCGCCGCACGGTACAGCCGGACGGTCTGTCCGGAGGCGGCGTATTGCAGTGTCAAGGTGCAGCTGCGGGAGGTGTCCACGGCAGCATTCGGCTTTTCCGCAGCCTGTGCCGTCGTTGTGACCAGCAGCATGGAGAGCAGTAGGCAGAGCAGTTTTCGTTTCATTCGATCTCTCCCTCCTCATTTATGGGCAATTTTTTCTTGGGCGGCTCGAAAAACACATAGAGCATCAGTATAAAGATAATAGGTAATGCCACGATGGGCGTAACGATGAGCCTGTCCACGATAAAGGCGTCGGACAGCACCTGCATTTTCCGCAGATCCTCCGATGACATGCGGTGTCCCCGTATCAGCAGACGGTGGGTATTGATACCGTAGGGCGTACAGGTGATGAGCGTACAATAGTCCTCGCCCTCGGTGATGAGCAGGTCGCCCACATCGGTGGGCAGGACTGTTTTGATTTGATCGACCTCATAAATCATCGCCCGATCAAGGACGGTGATTCGAAAAGTGTCTCCGATTTCCAGCTTGTCGAGATCAGTAAACAGCTTTGCGCTGGGAAGCCCACGGTGCGCTGACAGTACACAGTGCGTACTCTCGCCACCAACGGGTAGGCTACTGCCCTCGATGTGTCCCACTGCGTGACTGAGCACGCCGCCGCTCACGCCGTGATAAATGGGCAGCTTCACCTGAATTTTATCGATGTCGATATACCCCATCATCCCGTCGCCGGAGGCATTCAGCGCAGAGTTATAGTCCTCCGTCAGCGCCGTATGCTCCGTAAGCGGGAAATCCAGCGCTGCGAGACGGGTGTTATAGTCCTCCGCCGCTGCAAAAATGTCCGAGTAGTCCTTGGGCGTCAGGCTTTTCAGCATGGCGTCGTAGTCCTCCACCGCTTTGGACTGGGTGATGGAGTTCCAATAGCTGCTGATAGATGGGTATAACAGCAGGGAGAGACCTATGAAGAATATAGCAAGCAATATCAGTGTGATTTTTCGTCCGATCTTCATGGGCTTCTCCCTGCGGTCATGGGGCGGTGAGGCGGGGGCACTGGCTCAGCTGGATGGAGGTCATGGGGAAGGTCTTGTCTGCCCGCTTGCTCT
>OLOW01001448.1_pt1 | contig 16585 bp, 16 predicted proteins | sample 1672801 | NCBI WGS metagenome assembly OLOW01 (sample SAMEA3136725, study PRJEB25190) | human gut metagenome | biome: human gut; feature: human-associated habitat; material: faeces | place: Austria | collected 2013 | reverse complement strand
ATGTAGCACAGATCGCTATGGGTGCTGATTACAACCAGACAGTTAAAGCAATCGCTGAAGCTGAAGCTTATCCAGGACCATCATTAGTAATCGGATCGGGGCGGTTTGTTGCCTTCTTTCCTTATTCGTCTATATCCGCTTGGTAAAAGCCTCGTACGAGAGGAATAAGCTGATTTCTTGATCCGCTTGATTCCCGGTTTCGTCTAAACCTACGGCGTACTTCGTCGATTCTTCCTTTTCTAGCGGGAAACCTCACCCTATATTTGTATCAAAGATCACAGAGAAATAGGTTTTTAAGGTTTAACAAATGAAAGGAATAGGTAGTATGAAACGTTTAGTAATGGCTATGTCAGCCTTGTTGGTAAGTGTGACAATGAGTTTCGCGCAGGAATCGAGCTTACATAAAGAACCGTTTGTAGTCAATGTGGGCCAATTGGTAAGCTATCTGGAATTACGTCCTAGCCAGATTAATGAGGTAGGGATGATCAACGATTATTTTAGGGAAAAGCAAAGCGAGGGCTTGAGGGGAAGCCATAAAATGCGGGATAAACGGATGCGGCAAGCCGTATTTGGCAACTTAAAGTTGATGAAAAAGGCGTTAAGCACCGATCAATATCGGAAATACGTGGCTTTGATCAACGTAACGAACACTGTTTCTGATGTATTTTCCGACGACAGCTCTATCAAGTTAAGATTGCCTGTGACAAGCCATTTTTCACGATCCTCTTCTGTAAAGAACGAGCTGTAGATTGACTTCTTCCACCAACTATAATTGCAATATATTGTTGCGGAGTCGCAACTGTGTAGTAATTTGGCAATCATCGTTTTATTGGGCAGCTTTCCACTTCTTCCATCTGTGCTCAGTAAATAATTTTGTGTTCGTAAAATTTGAAATAACTTATCTGAACAGTTATATTTACTGCCATGGTGCGATAATTTGACCAAATCAACACAACAGGGTTTTTTGCAAGAATAGCCAAGTTTTAAAAGCCCATCGATGCATACAGACGGATATGCGTCTCCTAGAAATGCGATACGTATTTTCTCAAATTCAAAAAGAAATGCAATGCTTGCACCATTACTGAGACTCGTATCCTCTGGTGTATCATATCCGCTCAATTCGTCCAAAGGTTTCGACCACTCCGGGTCGGCTCCACCATAAGGAGTGACTGGGGATACCTGCATAAAATCCGAAAAATTTTGGATCAAATCTTTGAGAGATGCATCACTCGGGCTAATAATGTAACACTTTGCATTCCCGATATGGATTTCTTCACAAGACTGTACTATGTAGGAGCAGATATGTTCTTCCAGCCCATATTCTTGAAGAAAATCCGTTAATTTCTTCAAATCGTTCGCACTGTATCCGGGCGCATCTGTCATAGGAATTTTCACGGTCTCTTCAGGAAGTGGTTCTGAACCTTCCAAACTTTGGTGATGTTTCCAATACCCTTTCCCTGTATTTAGGTAAAGCGCAGCAATCTTCGGAATATAATTCTTCTTTTGAGCTTTCTGCAATCCCGCGAACATTCCCATGATGTGATCTTGGTCGAAATGCGTCAAAACCATTGCGTCTATCTGCTCACCATTTTTGCAAATGTGCTTCAGCATTTCATAAAAATCAGAGGCGTTTGTGTTGCCTGATCTTTACAGTCCCGGCTTAAACCAAGAGATTCAGAACGGAGCAGATGACACACTCTCCCGCTGTATATGGGTGCTGCTCGATTTCATTGAGCAGGTAGAATACCATACTGCGGGAGAATTTCCTGTGGAAGTTCTCTGCTTTGCCAATGGACAGTTGTATGAGATTGTTCCCATTCCGCGCGGCAAAGAAACCATGTTATGTCAGTTGCTGCGTCTACCACAAAAAGATGCTGGAAAGCGCCTTGTGGTGGTGGATGATGCAGAACAAATCGATGCGCTGGATATTCCACATACCGCCGGATTTTGTACCGTTGCAGCGGACGGAACCGTCAGCTATTATCGCAAGGAGGCAGACATTTGAATTCAGATATGCTCTTAAACCGTATTCGCATGGCCCAGCAGGGATTGATCGGTGTACATAAGAAGCTGTACACACTGGAACATTTGCTTCCCTCCCCGGACCCGGCGCAATTTGCAGAAACCGCCAAAAGCGCCGCTTTGTTGAGTGAGCGAAGCACCGCAAGTCTTCGAGGATTTCTGTTCACTACAACAGGCGGCATGCCGGAGGGTTATTACCAACAGGCCGCTGCCGCGCAGGGTATAAAAGTATCCGCAACAGATGACTATGTATTCATTAGGGTTCCTGCTTTGCTTCCCAAGAAGAAAGCAGCCGAGGGGTTTAAGTTTTTAGTTGTTCCTTTGCAGGCTGCTTTCGAGGAATATCGCCGTCAGCACGCGCTGCCACATTTTTCGGATTGTGTTATTTGCATTGAACACATCTATGACCGCTGCCTGCCCATCACCGCAGTTCGGGATTATGACAATCTGGAATTCAAATCCATCTTAGATGTCATTGCCCTGTACTGCATGAAAGACGACACCGGAGCGCTGTGTGATCTCTACCATACCACGCGGTTCTCGTATGCGTCCTGCACAATGATTTCTGTCATGCCCAAGAAGAGTTTTCCTGCATGGCTAAGTACTCAAATGCGGTTCACAGACGACCCTCCACAATTTGCAGAAAAGTCATAAAAAGTGTCTACGGCTGCATCTATTCTGAATTTCCGCAGTGTTATCGGCTTTTCCAGCGATGCTGATTTGCGAAACTGCACCAGAGTAGAGACGCGTATGGTAAAAGAAAGAAGGGATTTTTATTTCCTTGCCAAAACCCGTGTTGCCATCCCATGACAGCGCAAGTTATGAATTGCTGTCCCTCACGGCCCTGTGCGGGGAGTTTCCCTGCGACAGTGCTGCACGCTTTATTGACAGCGAAAGCTACCGTAAGAAGATCGTTACCGGTCTGACACACAACCGCCTACTTCGCATCTTTTCCCGCAATCACCTTCGCGGTTACCGGCTCGGCATCCGCGGCAAGCGTCTGTTGCAAGATCAGGAGCCGGAACGGTTTCTCTTTTATCTGTCCGGCTGTGGGGATACAAACGCTATTAAATCGGAGCCGTCTCGCCGCCTGCGGCTGCACCGTATCGCACGGACATACATCACGATGAAAAATGCAGGTATCACAATTTTTCGTGATGAAAAGCCGCCGCTTTTCTCCCCCGACACAGCGGGTGCTATTCCTATTGAGGATGTCTACTTTTACGATTCCCGTGAAATGAAAGAACTTCGCTCCGAAATGCTGAAAATCTACGGTTCTCGGATGACCGGCGCGTTGTTCACTCCGAAACAAGCCTTTGCAGTGTTCAACGCGATGGATTCCATTCCGACCTTTGACCCCCAAATTGAACGCCGGGCCAAGGTCATGCTGCAAAGAGTTTGTCAGATTCGCACAGTGGCGACTCGAAAAGTAGATGGCATTTTATTGGCTGACCACTGGCAGACGCTATACATCCTGCTGGAGAATACCAAAAGCTCCGAAAAAGAATATTTCTTGTTCGGTGAGGGCTACGAGCATTTCTATTTTATTACCAATGACTACTACGGCGAAGCACTTCTCTGGATGCTCTGTAACCCGGATGCGACTAAGCAGTTTCATGCGCTTCTTTTGCAGTCTTTCTGCCCATCCCCAAAAGATTCTGCCATTGAAAATGATGCCGTAACCGAAGACGGAACGTTGATCCTTTTCGCGTATCAGCCGGACTTGCCCAAACTCTATCGTTTCTATGCAGCCTTGGAGCTGCACAAGCGCAGCGGCATCATAGTTTGCTTTGATTTTCAGGAAGATGCTCTACGACCGTTCTGCGGCAGCAGAATTAAATTGCAAACAATCGACTTCTCTGACTTTGAGAGGAGGTTTCTGAACTCACCATGAAACGCCCCTCTAAAAGATTGCAAACCATTTTAGCCGTCGCCCTACTACTCTATGCCTGCGGCTACTTGACGCAGTTCATCGGCAATTATGCCGTCTGGCAGAAAAACGGCGGTATGCTGGGCAGTACTTCCCCGCCGTTTCCCTCTTTATCACTATTGGTCTGTCTCAAAGGTATTTTGTGGTTTCCCTACAACCTGTACTGCATGGCGGGCTGCGCAGCGGTAGTTGCAGCGCTTGTCTTATACCGAAAGCTATTCAGCCAGGATTCCTTAACGGATTCCGAGCGCAATTTCGATTTCTCCGCGAAAGGCACTTACGGCACCTCTGGCTGGATGCAGCCGCAAGAGATCCCCGCTGTGCTGGATATGGTTTCCGACCTATCCCTGCATACAGGCACTGTGTTGGGGATGCTGAATGGCAAATATCTCTGCATCCCGGAGAAAACGCGCATGAACGGCAACCTTGCCGTCTACGGTGCCAGCGGCTCGATGAAAACCCGCTCATTCTGCATGAACCGTATTCTGCAAAGCGCCGCCCGTGGAGAGTCGCTGGTTATCTGTGATCCAAAATCCGAGCTCTACGAAAAATCCAGCGAATATATGCGGGATTTGGGTTATACCGTGCGCGTGTTCAACCTCGTTAGCCCCGAAAATTCAGACTCTTGGAACTGCTTGAAAGAAATCGAGGGACAGGAGTTGATGGCGCAGCTTTTCGTAGACGTTATCATCAAAAACACCAACGGCACTGGCAAGAGCGACCGTTTCTGGGATTCCGGCGAGATGAACCTGCTGAAAGCACTGGTTCTGTATGTTGATCTCACATACCCGCCGGAGCAGCGGAATATTGGCGAGGTGTACAACCTCATCACCCAATGCAGCGAAAGTCAGTTGGACAGCCTGTTTGATGTTCTGCCACTGACACATCCTGCCAAAGCACCGTACAGTCTGTATCAACGGGCATCGGACTCTGTGCGCAGCGGTGTCATCAGCGGGTTGGGCAGCCGGTTGCAAGTGTTTCAGTCTGAACTGATTAAGAGAATTACAGCTTACGATGAAATTAGCCTTGAACTGCCGGGGCAGCAGCCTTGTGCGTACTATCTCGTCACCAGCGACCAAGACAGCACCTTTGACTTTCTCGCATCGCTGTTTCTGTCTTTCGCCTTTATCAAACTCGTCCGCTATGCCGATGCAACCTGCCCCGGTGGGCGGCTGCCTGTGCCGGTCCATATACTTGGTGAAGAGTTGACAGCCTGCGGTACGATTTCCGAGTTGTCGCGGCGCATCAGCGTCATCCGCTCCCGCAATATCTCTATGTCCTGTGTATTCCAGAATCTTGCTGGACTACAAAACCGCTATCCGCAGAACCAGTGGCAGGAAATTCTCGGCAACTGCGATGTACAGCTTTTTCTCGGCTGCACAGACCAGTTGACCGCCGAGTACGTCTCCCAGCGCACCGGCATTGCCAGTGTGATGGTGTCCAGCACGTCTAAAGCGCTAAATACATTGCGGGTTTCCGATTATACTCTACAATATCGTGAAAGCAATGGTATCGGCAAACGGCCATTATTGACTCCGGACGAAGTGCTGCGCCTACCCGTGGATGAGGCGCTGGTTATCCTGCGAGGTCATAAGGTACTAAAGGTACACAAAATGGATTACTCACTGCATCCCGCTTACAAACATCTGCGGGAATGCAAAGCATCCGCGCACATCCCGGAGTGGCAAACCGCTGTGCCGGAAACCCCATCAGCTATTACGCCGTCAACAGCACCAATTGCTAAAACACCGCCCAAGCGGCGCGGCCGCAAGGCTAAAACAGTGGTCGCCGCTGATAAAACCTCTATTATGACAAAACCCGAAAACGAAAAGGAGCTTTCCCATGGAAATGAACAATGATATTTTTACCCCTGACCTGCACATTCCCGAACCTGTGGATTCGGAGGATATCCCCATTTCTGCCCCTGCCAAAGATGAAACGCCCGCCGAGACTCTCCCACCCCGCCGCAGACGCAAAGCGGATGCCCCTGTACTGACCATTGAAAGCGGAGACGAAATTGAAACCGAGGACGCCCGCGAAGCCGCCGCGTGGCACGAGATTCACAACGCCTACCGCACGCGGCGCATCCTTTCCGCGCCGCTGGGCGGCATCGAGCAGACCGACAGCGGCAAGACGATTGCCGTTGTGGATTACAACGGTTTTCGTATCGTCATCCCGCTCAAAGAAATGATGGTTGCCCCCAGCGCTGCCAGTAGCACCGACAGTATGACTGTCCGCCAGATGAAGCTGCTGGGCAATATGCTGGGCGCGGAAATTGATTTTGTCATCCTCGGCATTGACTCCAAGAGCCGCAGTGTGGTCGCCAGCCGCCGTGAAGCCATGATGCGCAAGCGTCAGCTTTTCTATTTCAGCCCCGATGCCAATGGCGAGTACCGCGTCCGGGAGGGGCGCGTGGTGCAGGCCCGCGTCATTGCCGTTGCCGACAAGTCCATACGCGTCGAGATTTTCGGCGTGGAGTGCTCCATCATGGCGCGAGACCTGGCATGGGATTGGATCGGTGATGCCCATGACCGCTTTGCTGTGGGTGACCAAATTCTTGTCCGAGTGACCGAAGTAAGCAAGGCCTCACAGGAAGAACTGTCTGTTCACTCCGATGTCAAGAGCGTCACCGAAAATACCAGCCGCGAAGCCTTGAAGCGCTGCCGTGTGCAGAGCAAATATGCCGGCCGCGTCACCGATGTGCATAAGGGCATCGTCTATGTGCGGCTTTCCAATGGTGTCAACGCTGTGGCCCACTCCTGCTATGACCGCCGCACACCAGGCAAAAAGGACGATGTCAGTTTTGTGGTGACAAAGTTGGACGAGGAGCGCAGCATTGCCGTGGGCATCATCACCCGCATTATCCGTCAGAACCTGTAATTTCTGCCTGCGCGGGCAGCCACCTGTGCTGCCCGCATTTTTGTGATAAGGGGAACTGTAAAATGGCTGTTTTTCGTGTGGAACGTACCAGAGACTATACCGTTATGAGTAACCACCATCTGCGCAATAAGGAACTGACCTTAAAGGCTAAGGGGCTGCTTTCTCAGATGTTGTCTCTACCGGAGGATTGGGATTACACGCTCAAAGGGCTTGCGGCTATCAATCGTGAAAGTATTGATGCCATCCGCACCGCCGTGCTGGAACTGGAGCAGGCCGGGTATATCGTCCGCTCCCGTGTCCGCGATGAACGCGGATGCCTGCGTGCCTGTGATTACATCGTCTATGAACGTCCGCAGGAGAAGCCTCCCAAGCCTACATGGGAAAATCCAACATTGGATAATCCCACTTTGGTGCAGCCTACATTGGAAAAACCTATGTTGGATTCTCCTACGCAGGAAAATCCAACGCAATTAAATAAAGAGATACAAAATAAAGAGAAACCAAATACAGACCTTATCTTATCCAAAAGCGATGCGATTCGGAAAACGGTGAAAGAGAACATTGAGTTGGACCTGCTCTGCAGAAATATGCTGGAGGCCGCCCCGATCCTGCAAGAAATATACGAACTGATTGTTGAGACGATTCAGAGTCAAAGTCCCACCTTGCGGTTGGGCAGCAATGTTTTCCCCGCAGAACTTGTACGAGAACGAATGGTGCAGCTGAACAGTGAGCATATCCGCTTTGTGCTTGACTCTTTCCGTGCGCGCAGCGGCAATATACGCAATCCGAAGAAGTATTTACTAGCAATGCTGTTCAATGCGCCTATCACGCTGAACAGCAAAACAGCTATTGATGCCCAGGCGATGCTAAAGTGTTCAAGAAAGCGGCAAATATAGTCTTTCAAAATATGAACAAATTGTAAAATTTGAAAAAATGCCCGATTTTTTTTAATTTTTGCGTTCGAGATGACAGTAATAAGGGCAAATAGGTTTTTGGGGCCTATTTTGCAAAAAAATCGGAGGTGAAATTCTATGAAACAAGCTCGTATCCACTGCCCTTACTGTGGCTCCCTTGCCACGCTGCGCCCTGCAAGCGCGATTCATGGGCTTTCGGACATTTCCGCAGGGACGTACCTGTACGTCTGTCGCCGCTGGCCCGCCTGTGATGCTTACGTCACGGCAGACCGCCGCACGAAGCAGCCTCTTGGCACCCTTGCCAACGGCGAACTGCGGCACAAGCGTATCCTTGCCCACCATGCCCTGCACAATGTACAGACCTCACTCGGCATGAACCGCGACCAGAGTTACCGCTGGCTGCAAATGCAGATGGGACTGCCCGGAAATCAAGTACATGTCGCCAAGTGCGGCGACTACCGCTGTGAGCAGATCATCCGCATCTGCGAGAACGCCACCACATCTCACAAGTAATTTATCATCGTCTCAACCGTAAAAACTAAAATTATCGGAGGAAATCTTATGAAAATGCTCTATACTGCCAATGGTCGTTATATCCGCTGCTGCACCGCGGAAGGCACCCGCCCGGTTATTATCGTCTGCGAGAAAGAATATGAGGTCGATGTGCAGGAGTTTATGGTCTGGTCCATCCTCAACTGGCGCATCTTGCGGGAAGAAGAAATCGGCAGCTACTACGAGAAGATGGCAAACCATACCAACGTCACCATCCACCGCAGCTGGCAGGACTGCGTACAGCGCCTGCTGGTTCGCGGACTCATTGTGGTAGGTACTGGGGATACCGAGTACGATGCGCTGTATGATCTGCTCGCCTGCCGCTTCATCATCCCAATCAGCGCAGCATGGCCGCTGCGGGTACTGTCGTTTCTCAAGTTCACGTTCTTGGAGGGCTTCTCTTGGAAAATTACCCGCCGCCTGTTCCACGTTGATACCCGCAGCATCTGCGAGAAAAAAGTCATCCGTCTTGCCAGGCAGACTCCTCTCTCCTGCGCGGAGATCATCAAGTGCATTGAGATGGACATCCGCCGCTTAAAAGACGGCTACGATGTGCTGGACAAGCTGTACGATGACAACGACCTGAACTGCGACAACTTCGCGCAGGCTGTTCGGGAGTACCGTTGCAGCCGCGAGGTCATCACGGCAGTAGCAAACCTCTACTTGCGGCAGCAGATTATGATTGATACATACTAACGCCTTATTCGCATTGATATACAGTAATATGTTCATCGTTTAGGCACACAAAAGGCACAGCCGACGAATCTATCGGCTGTGCTATACTATGTGTGGTATAGAGGTCATTCCTGCAATAACCAATCGGCAACATCGTAAATGTCGATTCCCTCGTAGCTATATTTGGGGTGTCTGGTTCTGGCAAGAATCATTTTGGGGTATGCATCCCGGATTTGCAAAAGATGACGGCATTCGCGCTCGAAGGTGTCCGGCGCTGTAATATTGTCGCTTACCTGAATATAAATTTTTTCGTCACCCTTTTGTACAACGAAGTCGATTTCTTTCTGGTACAGCTTTCCGACATACACATCATACCCACGGCGTAAAAGTTCAATACAGACCATGTTTTCATACATCCTGCCGTAATCCATATTCCGGCTACCCAGAATGGCATAACGGATACCTGTGTCACACAGATAAAACTTTTCCGAGCTTTCCAGATATTTTCTGCCCCGGATGTCATAGCGCTTGACGTCGTAAAAGACAAAGGCATTGCACAAATACTTGATATACTTTCCAATCGTCACATGATTCGTCTGGGTGTTATTGGCTGTCAACAGCTGGCTGACCTTGTTAGGCGAAGTAAGGTTGCTGACGTTGTCCATAAGGAACTCGCTCAGCCGCTGCAGCACTAAAGTGTCCGGCAGTGCGTATTTCTGCACGAGGTCTCTTGTAACGATCGTTTCGTAAACTTCTTTGATGTAATTGACTCGGTCTTTCTCCGTTTTGTACGCATAGGACCCGGCCAGACCGCCCTTTATGGTGTAATCCTCAAACAGTTGGTCTATATCCTTTGTTCCTTCGTAATATCGGCAGTACTCCGAAAAGCTGAACGGGAAAACATGGATTTCAATATAGCGCCCTGTAAAAAGCGTAGCCAAATCCGCACTCAGCAAAAATGCATTGGAGCCGGTCAGGTAGATATCGTATTTTTCCTTGGCGTAGAGACTGTTGATAGCCAACTCAAATTGCGGGCACATCTGCACCTCGTCCACGAAAAGATAGTTCGTCTTGTTTGCCTGATACTGTGCTTCCACATAGGCGTGCAGTGCATGGTACTCCTTGATTTCCTCAAAGGCCAAATCCATAAAGTCGATATAAATGATATTGCAGTTATCGACATGGCTTTTCAGGTATTCAATATAGGCCTGCATCAATTTGGACTTGCCGGATCGGCGTATCCCGGTGATGATTTTGATGTCCGGTGTGCCGTTCAATTCGATGATTCGCTGTAAATATTTGTCTCTCGGAATGATTTTCATAGTGTACCGCTTTCAAAAAATGAAAAATATTTGAGTTCTGAAACCATCTTGCTGCTTCTATTATAATAGGTACGTATAGTATTTGCAAGCAGTCGTTTTCAAAAACGTAGATTTTTTTCATTTTCGTAAGTGGTTATAGTTAATCTTTCCCGCAGTGGCAGATAGTACCGGGCATCATTGGAGCTCACAAAGAGCCTTGCCGGAATATACTATATTCAAAGCGTGATATTGTTCCGATGCGATTTGACATTATTCCGACTGAATGGTATAATAAATTCAATAAAGACGAGGAGGCGTTAGTTTATGGTTATGATGTCCGCAAAAGAGGCTTCTACCTTGTGGGGAATCAGTACAAGGAGAGTTACTACGCTCTGCTCGGCAGGCAAGATTCCCGGAGCAAGCAAGGAAAATGGCAGTTGGCAGATTCCTGCCAATGCAGAAAAGCCCGCCGATGCTCGTGTGCGTACAGGGGCTTACAAAAAATCCGCTATGCCAGCACATCTTCCCCTCCCTGTCGGCATTTCCGATTATCGCCTTGCATCGACGGAATACTACTATGTCGATAAAACGCTGATGATCAAAGACTTTTTGGAGCAGCGTCCCATGGTCTCGCTGTTTACGCGCCCCAGACGATTCGGCAAAACGCTTAACATGGATATGCTCCGTGTTTTCTTTGAAAAGACCGAGGAAGACACCTCTAAATACTTTACCAACAAAGCCATCTGGGCTTGCGGGCAGAAATATCGGGATTACCAAGGAAAGTATCCTGTCATCTTCCTGACGTTCAAAGACGTCAAGCGGAATACATGGGAAGAAACATACGCCCACCTTACCCGATTGATTGGTGAAGAGTATTTGCGCCACGCCGACCTTGCCGATAGCCCCGCTTGCAATGACTTCGAGAAAGCCGTTTATCAGCGTATTGTTTCCAGCACTGCTGACAGCACCGACTATATCTCTTCTCTCAAGACGCTTTCTTCCATGCTGCACAAGCACTATAATTGCCCTGCCGTCATTATCATAGATGAGTACGACACTCCCATTCAGCAGGGGCACCTGATGGGATTTTACGATGATGCCGTTTCTTTCATGCGGGGGCTTTTCTCCGGCGGTCTCAAAGATAATCGCAGCTTGGCCTTTGGTTTCTTGACCGGCATCCTGCGCGTAGCAAAAGAAAGTATCTTCAGCGGGCTGAATAATCTGGTTGTCAATTCTGTGCTGGACAAGAAGTACAACACCTATTTCGGCTTCACCGCAGATGAAGTTGCCAAGATGGCCGCCTATTACGGCGCTTCCGATAAGCTCAACGAACTGCGCGATTGGTACGATGGTTACCGCTTCGGCGATGCCGAAATTTATAACCCTTGGTCGGTTATCAACTATTTCAGCGCCGGATGTGAGGCACGCCCTTACTGGCTCTCCACCAGCAACAATGATGTCATTTCCGAAGTTCTGGAGCAGGCTGACAAAGATATCTATACACAGCTGACAGATCTTTTGCAAGGTAAAACTGTTGCAACTTATGTGGATACCAGCGTCATTTATCCCCAGTTGCAAAATAATCCATCGTCTATTTACAGTTTCCTGCTTGTATCCGGCTATCTCAAGGTCGTAAAAGCGGAAACTTCTATCAGCGGGGATTACCTCTGCCATGTCGCTCTTCCCAACCGAGAAATCACCTATGTATACAATAAGGAGATTTTGAGTCATCTGAATGTCATGATGCCGCAGACTACGGTTGTTGCCATTCAGGAAGCTCTCTATTCCGGCGACGAAAGCAAGTTGCAGCAGCAGATTCAAACATTGCTGACCCAGAGCGTCAGCAGCTTTGATACTGCCGGGGAGAACTTCTATCACGGCTTTGTCCTCGGTCTGTGCGCACTACTTGGCAACGCCTACGCCACCTCGAACCGGGAATCCGGTGATGGCCGCTATGACATCCAGCTTGCTCCCAAAACGCCTACCATGCCCGGCATCATCATCGAGCTTAAAGCTGAGAAACATTGCGATACCGAACAGTTGCAGAAGCTGTCACAGACCGCGCTCAACCAGATTGAAGATAAAAAATATGACACCGAAATGCTGACGCATGGTGTAAAGAGCATTTATAAGTATGGTGTCGCATTCAGCGGCAAAAATGTGGAAGTGGCGTTTAAGAAATAGGAAGTAATCTTTCCTACTGCGTAATTGTCTGAATAAAGCGGAGAATTTTTGCTGTTACAAGCAGGAATTCTCCGCTTTTTCTAACTTAGATGGAGGGAATTATTGCTATGGTATCTTTTCCATCAGTTCATCTATTAAATTTGTGCTAATTATTCGTGCAAAGCATTGCATTTCTCGTGCAAACAGCATATACTGTAATTGGAAAGGTGAAAGGAGTTGAGACTTATGGCTACTACTAATATCAGTATTCGCATGGATTCGGACTTGAAGGCACAGGCTGACGCCCTATTTGGAGAGCTTGGAATGAATCTGTCCACAGCGTTCAATATCTTCGTCCGCCAGTCTCTCCGGGACGGTGGCATTCCTTTTGAAATTTCGCTGAACCAGCCCAATAAGGAAACGATTGCCGCCATGCTGGAGGCAGAAAGGATTGCAAAAGACCCTTCTGTAAAAGGATACACCAATACGGATGAGTTGTTTGCAGACTTGAAAGCATGAGCGAGACGAAATACGTTGTCAAGTTTACGACACAGTTCAAGAAGGACTTCAAACTTGCAATGAAGCGTGGCTTCAAAATGGATTTGCTGGAAGATGTAATTACTCTGCTGGCAATGGGTGAAGTTCTTCCCGATAAAAACAAAGACCATGCTTTGACCGGGAATTGGGTTGGGCACCGTGAGTGCCATATTCTCCCGGATTGGTTGCTCGTCTACCGTCTGGAAGATGACATTCTGGTACTGACTCTAACACGCACAGGAACTCATAGTGATTTGTTCGGAAAATAGTGTCCTATATTGACAGCCACAAGATATAGTATTATAATAACCTCGTAAATGATTTTTGTGCTATATAAGCATACGTTGTTATTTTTGTAATCGGTGCCGGTAGTAGATGGCATTGCGCTGAATTGGGCGCGGTGTCTTCCCTGCCGGCACTTTTTATATAGATATTTCCTGCCATTGGCAGAAAGGAGTGAACCAAGAATCAATCCGCATCCCTTATGGCCGCCGAACGGTGGCCGCACCTTGGGCTGCATCAAGTGTTCAGAATGGACACCTGATGCAGCCCTTTTTGTTTTTGTGAAAGGACGGTAATCGACAATGAAATCTGACAATACCATCCGGAATGGCACAAGCATCTTCGTGGGCATCATTGTAGCCATCGCCGCGTTCGTGCGCGGTGCGTTACTGCTGCCGCTTCTGCTTGTTGCCTGCTCCGTCTGGGGGCTGTATGTGCTGCACCATCTGCGCGGCAGCCTCCCGGAGATCCCCAAGAAGAAAGAAAAGGCTCCCCGCCGCGCCAAGTTTGTGGTGCCGGACATCGAGGACGAACCGCTCAGCGACATTCTACTGCTTCATGTGAACCAACGCGTCACCGCTGCACTTCGTACGGCGGGCAGCAACATCACATGGGAATGGGCCACGAAAGATCCACTTGCCATCGTCAAGGAGGGTGGGCGCTGCCTGATCCGTGTTCACGGACTGGACGGCTTTGAGAGTGCCGAAGTCGCACTGGACAAGCAGGCGCATCTGCGGTGCGAGCTTATCAACACCGTGCCGCTGCGCCCGAACCCCACGGCAGACGCAACCGAAAAGCCGCGTATACCCGCCAAGACTCCCCCGCTGCCCGACCCGCGCATCTGGTATGAAACCGAGGGCCGCGCAACGCTGGAGGGCATCGTGGCTGATCTCAGTTCCCGCGGGCATCACTCGATGACCGTGCAGGAAGACGGTCACATCAAGCTTTCGGACGGCAGCACATCGGCGCTCCCGGAGCTGCACGGCTTCCCACCTGTTGGCTGCTGGGAAAAGCTGAAGCAGGTCTTTGCAGGAGATGGACTGGCCGCCGAGGAAATTTCCGGCAAGCTGGTTCTCTCGTGGTAAAGGGAGGTTTCGCGTATGAAATCCGGTGTAACTTTACAGCAGATGCTGACCGAAGTGAAGCGGCAGAGCGAGTCCAAAGAGGACTACCTCATTGCCCCCAACCGCCTGCGGATGGAATCCTACGGCAAAGAAATGTTTCTGCACCTGTCGGATGACAGCGGTACCGAACTGATCGAGCCCATGACCATCACCGGCATCGCCCATCGGCAGATCGGTACACACCTGCGCATCCCCGCCGCCTACTATGACCGTATGCGGGAAGAACGCCCCGACTTGCTGGCCTATAATGCCAACACATGGTTCAAGCAGGAAAGTTCGCAGAGAATGCTACGCACACTGGACGGCTCTGCCCGCGCGTACTTGAGCAATCGCTATCGCCGCATCGACAATATCGACATTGCCGGTGTGACGCTGCCGATTCTCGGCGGGCTGCCCGACATCCGCTTTGAAAGCTGCCAAATCACCGAAAGCCGTATGTACATCAAGGCCGTGAATCCCCGCTTGCAAGCAGAAGTATCCCCCGGCGACATTGTGCAGGCCGGGGTTATCATCAGCAACAGCGAGGTCGGGCTTGGATCCGTCAGCATCCAGCCGCTGATTTATCGGCTGGTGTGCAGCAACGGTATGGTCGTGAATGAGGCCGCAGCCCGCCGCAACCATGTGGGCCGTGTTACCGACAGCGGCGAAAATTTCAGCGTCTACTCGCAAGCAACCTTGGACGCCGAGGACAAAGCCTTTGTCATGAAAATTCAGGACACCGTGCGCGCCGCCGTGGAAGAAGCGCGGTTTTCGCAGGTCGTCGGCAAAATGCGGGAGGCAAAAGCCGCGCAGATGGACACTCATGATGTGCCGGCCGTCGTCAAACTTGCCAGCAAGGAGTTCCACATTACTGACAGCGAAAGTACCGGCGTATTGCAGCGGCTGATCGAGTCCAACGATCTGACGCTGTACGGTTTATCCAACGCCGTGACCCGTCACAGTCAGGACGTGGAGAGTTATGACCGCGCCAGTGAACTGGAAAGCATCGGTTATAGTATTTTGACCATGCCGCCTCGGCAGTGGTCGAGAATCAACAGGGCAGCCGCCTAACACTGCCCCACACACAGGAGGATTTTTTATGTCTATGATGAACGCTAATGCCGCAGCCACCACCGCCATGACCGCCAACGAACCGCTGGACTTTGAACTGCCCGAAATGGGCGATTCCGATTTCAGCAATGAGGAACTCGCTGAGGACATGGACGGCCTGACGATGTCTTTTCCCCGCATCAAGATTCCCGCTGGCGGCGTGTTGCAGTTTGAGATTCCCAACGGCGACCCGCAGCATCCGGATTACAGCCCCACGCTCACTGGCGTGATTTTGTTCAGCCATGCAAGCTGTGCTTACTGGCCGGAGGGCGACGAGTACAGCGATGATGTACCGCCGCTTTGCTCCTCGGTGGATGGCAAGCAGGGCTACGGCGAGCCCGGTGGTGTTTGCGAAACTTGTGCGTTGAGCCAGTTTGGCAGCGCCAGCAACGGCCGCGGCAAAGCCTGCAAGAATATGCGGGTGCTGTACCTGTTGCGCAGCGGGGAGTTTATGCCGCTGGCGATCAATCTTTCGCCCACCAGCATCAGCCCGTTCCGCGAGTTTTTGAATCAGGGCTTTGTTTTCCGCAACCGCGCCACTTATGGCAGCCTTGTGGAGATTGGCCTCAAACGCCAGACGAACCCGGAGGGCAAGGATTACAGCGTTGCCACGTTCAAGCGACTTGGCGATTTCCACGGCGACCAGCTTGCTTCCGTGCGCAAGTACGCCTTGAGCTTCCGTGAGCAGATTCGCGGCATGAACCGCCAGCGCATCGAAGCAAAACGGGAACAGGATGATGGTCTTTGCGAGGTGGAGAGTTACACCGCCGCCCCTGCGGCCGCCGATGACAGTTTCTGCATCGGTGCCACGGTGAACGGCGACACACAGCCGCTGCCCGCGTAACAGTTTATGAGGGAGGTGCTTTATGCACGATATTCCGTTGAATGACACCAAGCGCATTTTTGCCGACAAGAACCACAACCTTGTCTACAAGTTTTTGCACGAGAAGAATCTGCCTGCCAGCGAGTATTATGACATCGTCATTTTCGGCTACCTGCGGGCGGTGCAGCGGTATCTGACCGACCCGAACCTTGCAGGTTATTCCTTTTCCACGGTTGCATGGCGGGCGATGGAAGGCGAAGTTGTCAATACCCACCGCACCGACAAGCGCCGTT